>JGI26086J50260_1000002_pt1 | contig 256967 bp, 217 predicted proteins | sample SaaInl3SG_22_DNA_FD_50260 | JGI IMG/M metagenome (IMG submission 50260)
CCAAGGTCAAGGCCAGTGGCTCGGCAATGGTTAGAGTGTCGGCAGTGGTACATCCGTTAGCGTCTGTGATCAAAACCGTGTACGTCCCTCCCGCTACGGCGGAAATACCCGATCCCGTTCCTCCATTGCTCCAAGCGTAAGAGTAAGGAGAGGTTCCTCCACCCACAACCACACTGGCCGAACCGTTGTTAGCACCCGCACAAGTAACGTCCGTTGTTGTAGATGATGCAATGGCTAAAGCCGAAACAGGTTGTGTGATTTCTAAAGTGGTATCCAAAGAACAACCTCCACTATCGGTTACAGTCACCGTAATAAATCCTGGCGAAAGGCTGTCTTGCGAGGTACCCGTTCCCCCGTTGGTCCATGAGAACGTATATCCTCCCCATCCACCAGAAGCAGAGGCAGAGGCCTGTCCGTCTTGATTTCCAAAACATGAAATTTGCTGTACTATTTGACCTGAGAGACTCAAAGCCGTTGTAGGTTGAGTGATTTGTGCAGATATGGTGTCCTGACATCCATTGGCATCTGTGACGGTAACTTGATAGGTACCAGCGCCAAGTCCAGAATTTATAGCTCCCGTAAACAAGTTGTCCCAATCATAACTATAAGGAGGTGTACCTCCGCCTCCAACAGCCGTTAACTGTCCATCAGCACCACCAAAACAAGATACATTTTGATTGATTGTAATATTTACATAGACTGATGAATCGGGTTCTGGAATAAATACACTGTCCTCAGCTGCACATCCCAAGGCGTCGGTAATAATTACAGAGTGCCAACCGTAATGCAATTGTACAGCAGTTGAGGTAATAGCGCCTTGATCCCATAGGTAAGTAAAAGGTGCTGTACCATTTACGGCTGTGGCCCCAGCAGAACCATCGGCTCCCCCATTACAATTTACTCCAGAAATAAGGCTAGTGCTTACCATTAAAGGTGCTACGGGTCCTGTTATGGTTACTGTTGCAGAATCTCCACATCCCATAGAATCGGTTACATATACCCAGTACGTTCCCACAGGAACACTGTTGAGCTGTGCGGTGGTCTGTCCATCCGACCAGAGGTATTGGTAGGATGCGGTTCCTCCTTGAGCTAATACATGCCCTACTCCATCAGCTCCTCCAAAACAGCTCACATTATATCCAACCGATGTGGACAATGTTAACGCTTGAATTGGTTGAGAAATGGTTACTGTTGCTGAATCAATACAACCCAATGCATCCGTAACCCAAACCGTATAATTTCCTGCAGAAACCCCAGAAAGAGTGTCTTGTGTAGATCCATTGCTCCACACATAAGTGTAGGGAGCGGTTCCATTGGTAATTTGGTTCCAAGCCCAGCCATCATTTCCACCAAAACAAGAAACACCAGCACCTTGGTAAGCAATAATATCTATTGCATTGGCAAGTTCTGTAATGGTAACGGATTGCATGGCACTACAACCATTGAAATCCGTTACGGTAACCACATAAAGGCCAGAAGGTACATTTTGAAGAGTATCATTAGTATCTCCTGTAGACCAAGAATATGAGTAAGGCTGTGTACCTCCAGAAGGTGTAACATAAGCAGAGCCATCAGCACTACCAAAACAAAGGATCGCGTTCAACTCTGAAGCCACAACATTTAAATTCGTGGGTTCCGTAATGGTAAAAGTTACGGTATCTGAACATCCCAAATTATCAATGGCAGCTACCCAGTAATTTCCTGAGCCCAATGAATTTTGACTAACTCCCACGGCCCCATTGCTCCAAACATAAGTATAAGGAGATACCCCTCCTGTTGCCGAGACCGTTGCGTTTCCAGTGGTCCCCCCCGCACATAGAACGGACTGACTAGATGACAATTGAACGCTTAACGGAGTAGCGGGTTGAGTGATGGTAACTGAAGCCCTAGCAATACATCCCAAAGAATCCGTAATGGTAACATTATGGGTTCCGGTTCCTAAAGAACTTGCGGTATCGTTGGTTTGTCCATTATCCCATACAAAGGAATAAGGAGCCTTTCCTCCAAAGGGGACTACCCGGGCTTCACGGTCATTTCCACCTACACATGCAATGGGAACAACTCCAGTAACTCCATAAATTGAATCGGGATTAACCAACGTATACGTGGCTTGGGCAACACAACCTCCTGCGTCCACAAGATTGGCTACGTAGGTTCCTGAGGTAAGACCCGAAATTGAATCTCCCACAAAACCTGTATTCCAGGTAATGGTATAAGGGGCGGTTCCTCCCGTTGGGATTGCATAAAGCTCTCCATTGCTTCCTCCATAACAATCAATTTGAGAAATCACATTGATGGTAACTTGAACATCAGAGCCCGGAGGATCGATAAATACAGAGTCTGTAGCTGTACATCCAAGGGAATCCGTTATGGTAACAATTTGAAGTCCCGCTCCTAGCCCGATAGCTGTGTCGTTGGTTGATCCCGTATTCCAAGAATAAGAATAGGGGGCGGTTCCATCAGAAGGCAACGCATACGCGACTCCATCAAAAACTCCTAAACAGGTAGGATTTGCAGATATAATTACCGCACTCACTGAAATGGTAGTGGCGGGCTCGGTAAGAGAAACCGTATCAGAATCAGTACACCCGTTGGAATCCGTTACAACAACCCAATAATTTCCAGGCCCGAGATTGGAAACCGAAGATGTAATTTCACCGGTTGACCAAGAATAACTGAATGGCGACGTACCTCCAGAAATGGAAACCGAAATGGAACCATCAACAGCTCCTTTACAATTAATATCATTTGGGATTGCGTTAATTACAAAGGGGGCTGGGTCCTCAATCGCTATGGTGTCAATGGCTGTACATCCATTGACATCTGTAACTGTAACCGAATAGCTCCCAGCAATTAGACCGTATGTCAACTGAGTAGTATCACCTGTATTCCAAGAAAAAGAATAGGGCGCTGTTCCACCACTTGCTAAGGCAAAAACAACACCGTCAGAAGACCCAATACAAGAAATGGGCGTCCAAACTCTTGCAGCCACTGCCAAAACAGAATCGGGCTGTGTAATATTGATGGTAGCAGTATCTCCACAGCCCATAGAATCTACAACGTAAACCCAGTTTAAACCGGATGGCAAAGCATTAGAGGTGTCATTGGTTTCTCCTGAACTCCACAAATAAGTAAAGGGAGAAGTTCCACCAGTAAGAATTAGGTACGCCGATCCATCGGAAGCTCCAATACAAGAAACCCCAGCGATAAAGCTGGCATTTGCAGTGACCGTTGCAGCGGGCTCAGGAATGTTGACCAATAAAGAATCCATACATCCTTGTTGATCTGTGACCCAAACCGTATAATTGCCAGAGGATAAATTCGTGACGATGCTATCAGTACTCCCATTGGACCAGAGAAAAGAGTAATTTGGTGTTCCACCTGTTACAGAAACACTAGCCCCTCCATCAGCCCCACCTAAACAAGAAACACTAAATATTTGATTTTCAACTAAAATGATTGGACTCGGTTGAGTCAATTGAATAAAAGAAGAATCGGTACAACCTCTAGAATCAACCACGGTATAGTAATATCCACCTGCGGTCAAATTTGAGATGGTATCCAAAAAAGATCCATTTGACCACGCTCCACTGTAGGGAGCTGTCCCTCCTGAAATAGAGGCAGAAAGCATTCCATTAGAACCTTCAAAACAATAAATAGAATCCAAAATAGCGAGTTCAACGCTCAAAGGTAAAGGCTCAGAAATATCAATAGCAACGGTATCAACACATCCAGACCCAGAAGTAATATAAGCAAAATAGGTACCTGCAGATAATCCTTTTAAGGTATCCGTTGTAGCTCCAGTTGACCATTCTATGGAAATAGGCTGTGCTCCACCCCAAACGTTTACCCATGCTTCACCATCGGCCGCTCCAGGACAAGATACATCCTGTTCAACAGGACTTAAGGCCCATCCACATCCACCAAAAGTAACAATGGGAATAGAATCTCCTATGGCTACAAATGCAGAATCTTGGTTATCAAAATCACCATACCCCCCTATATCACTTGCGGATCCAGCCAAAACAGAAACGCCAGAGGATGCGGTAGCAAACAACAACCTTATGGAATCTGCAGGTGATAGCCCCAAATCACAAAAAGGCATCATAAAATCAAGGAATACAGGATCAGATAGTGGACAATTAGTATAACCTGCATAACTCCTTTGAGAGTGTGAGTTTCCGCTATAATTAGAGACTACCGTTCCGTTTGTAGTACCATCAACATCTAACAGCTTTACAGAACCTTGGCCCGCTGTTGTGTAACTTATCTCATACTCAAACCCGGGGTTTCCTGGGACTGCATTAGAGTCTGCATCGGGACCAAAAAAACCCATTTTACTATCTGAGTCGATTAAGAAGCTATATCCATAAGCTCCATTTACATTTCTTGCAATCCGTATTCTAAAAATAAGAGCCTCGTCACAGTTGTTGTAAATACCATCTGGATCTTCAAAGTGGTAATACCCGGCCCTCATTGGCACTTTTGGATTATCGACAATTTCTGACTTTCCACAATCAGAACCTGTTTGCAAATCTGCAGTAGGTTCCATGGTAAAGTGAAACATTGGAATAAAGGGATATTCAAAATCCAGTGATTCATCATTGTACAAGGAAGTATCAATGGTTCCTCCGGATGCAGAAATGTAACCATCACTGTTAGGATCTAACAACAATTGGGTCCCTGTGTCATAAATTTGACCTATTTGGGCAAATAGATTTGAATTGAGTCCTATTAATAAAATTAATAGCACAAATACAATTCGTTGCTGGGTGTTGGGTTGGCAACGTCTCATAGCTGTAACTTTTAGTTGGTCGAGTTAAAGGGTTGAATTAACTCGCCAACCAATATAGAAAATAAATTCTAACCCGAATTTTCAACTATTTGAAAATCAGACCATAAAGTACTGTCTTGCAAAGAGATTTTTAGCCTGTAAACAGATTATTACAGACGTCTGTAGAGGTCTTTCATATCCTCCAAAGTGATCTTATCTTCCCAATCATAACCCAAAGCATGAATCCACATATGAGGAAGATTATAAGCCACTTGTGCCATTTTTGTGATTTGATCTTCTGACCATCCTGAAGAAAGATTTTGAGGAAGATCTACTTTGTGACGAGCCACCATGTTTTTAAACTCGTTGACAGCCTCTCCATAATAATCTTCCAAGTGATTAAAGGCTATACAATTTGCATAGCCGTGCTTGTATCCTAGAATTTTAGATAGACCATAGGACAAAGCATGACATACTCCTACCTCAGAATAAGTAAGAGAAAGTCCTCCAAAAAGAGAAGCAATCATAAGCTTTTCGTCATTCTCAGCGTTTTGACCTGAGTTATCTCCAATAAATATTTCTCTACACAGTTTGAGACTTTCTTCTCCATAGGCCTTGGAGAAGGCATTGTAAAAAATACCTGTTTCGGATTCAATACAGTGAATATAAGTGTCCATTCCCGTATAGAACCACTGATTGGTTGGCACCGAAGCGATAAGATCCGGATCAAGAATTACTTGATTAAAAACCGTCCAATCACACTTTAAACCCAATTTCTTAGTGGGACCTGTGAGGACAGCCGTCATAGAGCACTCGGCACCTGTACCTGAAATCGTTGGGACTCCCAAATGATAAATTCCAGGGTTTACAATCAAATTAAGTCCTTGATAAAGGGTAGAAGATCCATCATTGGTAAACATCAGACTCACTGCCTTGGCAATATCCATTAGGGAACCTCCTCCAATTCCAATAATGCCGGAGGGGATGCCCTTGGTGTTTTTGACATTATCGCGTAATTCATCCACTTGATCCGTTGTGGGTTCTTCTGGATCCACATCTATGTATACCAATACATCTTCAGGTTTTACAGGAATTCTCTTTACCAATGCTTTGCCTTTGAAGTAGGCGTCTACCAAGAAAACCATAAAACCATCATTTTCCTTGCGCCTGGGCTCGAGGATCTCTTCCATTTGGTCAAAACTTCCCCTTCCGTAACAAATCTTGTCTATGTTCTTAAAGTTCTTGTGCATCATGGTATTAACTTTTACCTTCTCCCCTAAAGAGTCCCCCTTTGGATTGGAGTATTATATTACATTTGTTTTATGAGGTCAAAATTAGTTTTTATCCTTTTACTTCCGCTGTTTTGTTCCGCACAATCTCATTTTTCCTTTGCAGTAGTAAAATACAGCGGCGGCGGAGATTGGTATGCAAACCCTACGGCTGTTGCAAATTTGGCTCAATTCTGCAGGGCAGAGTTAGACATACCTATGAATGTAGACTATGACTATGTGGAGCTTTCGTCTCAAGATATTTTTAACTATCCTATGTTGTTTTTAACTGGCCACGGAAACATTGTACTATCCGAAGCAGAGAAGAAAAACCTAAATACTTACTTAAGATCGGGGGGGTTTATTCATATTGACGATAATTACGGCTTGGATGAATACATAAGACCCGAGATTACTTCTGCCTTAGACGGTGCTATTTTTGAAGAACTTGCCGCTGACCATCCCATTTTTTCTACGCCTTATTCTTTTCCAAGAGGGTTGCCTAAAATCCATGAACACGAAGGCAAACCCCCACAAGCCTTTGCTCTTTACCTAAAGGGAAGAATGGTTTGTCTCTATACTTACGAGTCCGACCTCAACGATGGATGGGAAGACCCGGAAGTCCACAATGACCCCGAATCACTGCACATGGATGCCTTAAGAATGGGAGCCAATATTGTTTCATACGTATTTAACGGCCAATGAATTTAGATCAAACCAGCAAATCAATCCTAAACGTCCTCTTCAAGTTGGCCCTTACCGCTGGGACCATCTACTTGCTTTGGGAAGTGCGATCCACAATAATTTACTTTGCGATTGCAGGGGTGCTTTCCTTAATTGGAACTCCTGTTGTGGAGGCCATTCAAAAGCTTAAAATCAAGAAAAAGCAAATTCCCAAGTGGGGCGCAGCACTCTTGACTATGGCCATTATGGTCACCGTTTTGGTCTCTGCAGGTGCCCTTATAATTCCCGAACTAATGCGTGAGTTGGAACTACTCTCTACCATTGATTTTAAAGGGGTTTACTCTGGTTTTGAAGACAGTCTTTACCGAGTAGAGGAAAAACTCTCTGAAATGAGCTTAGACGCCGAGTTTGGCCATGAACATCTAAAAGATCACCTAGGTTCATTTTTAAATGCAGAAACCATCTCAAATACCTTTACCAACTTAGTGGGTAGTTTAGGAAATGTAGTCATTGCCATGTTTTCCATTCTATTCATGTTGTTTTTTTTACTGAAGGAAAACCATCTATCACGCAGAATGATTATTGCCATGATGCCCAACAACGCCCGCAGAGTTGTTAAAATAATCTTCCCTAAAGTCAAGCGCTCATTGGGTAGGTACTTTATTGGTCTTTTGATTCAACAAGGAATCATTTTTACCTTTATTCTCATCGGTCTTACCCTTATTGGGATTGACAATGCGGTTACCATTGCCCTATTTGCATCCATACTTAACCTCATTCCCTACATAGGGCCAATGATAGGAATGGCCTTTGGTTTGGTTTTGGGCCTTGGAGAAGCCTATGCCCTTTTTATGGAAATCAACTATGGAGCCTTAAGCTTCCAGATTATTTTGGTATTTATGGTGGTTCAAATGATAGATAATTTCATCTCTCAACCCTTGATTTTCTCAAATTCAATTAATGCCCATCCTCTTGAGATATTTATCATCATCTCTATTGCTGGGACCCTAGCGGGTATTTCGGGAATGGTTGTCGCCGTTCCTGTTTATTCGGTAATCAGGGTTACTTGTTTTGAATTCTTTCCCAAACATTCCTTCGTCCGGTTTCTCAAAAGAGAGGATTTGCCAGACCTCAACTAATACCCAATGGATAATTGGACCACAAAAAACTGGGATTTTATTGAAGAGAACCTTCATACAGATGTGAATACCCTTAGGCTTGCGTATGCTCAAAAAACACCTTCCTATTCTGATGAAATCATCCAAATAAAACGGTGGCAAAAGTTTAGTAAGAAATTTCCGGAAATCCCTTTTAAACGGGGATATTTCCTTCCTCCAGAACTTTCTATAGAACAAGCCTCTAGTTTAGAAACTGCCGTATATAAGGCTTCTTTTATGGAAGGGAAAAACGTGGTAGATGTCACAGGAGGAATGGGAATGGATGGCCTTGAGATTTCCAAAAGAGCACATTCCTATATACATATAGAAAGAGATGAGGAGATTTCCGCTTCGGCACAAAGCCTATTGAAAAATCTTGCAACTTGCATTTGCGGGGAGAGCCAAGAAGTATTGAGCACCCTGGTGGAACCCATTGACATTATTTATGCCGATCCCGTAAGACGCGGAGATAGAGGGCAAAAGGTCATTGCATGGGATCAGCTTTCCCCCAACCCTATTGAGAGCTTATCTCTTTGGAAAAAATCAGCTGAGGAGGTTTGGATACGGTTAACTCCTATGACGGATTTACTCGAAATAACAAAGGCCATCCCCGAGGCCAGTACTTTACACTTATTAGGCAAGGGAAGGGAAGCCAAGGAAATCACGGTTCAAATTAAACCCAATGCCCTAGACCTCACACTTTCTGTTAGCATTGACTCTAATTCCTCTCATCGTTTAATAATTCCTTGGGATCAAGTCAACAAAGCACCTTCAAATACCAGCAATCCTAAAAAATACCTATACGACCCCCATTCAACACTAATGATTTCTAAGGCTTGGGACTGGATTTGTCAGAAATATAATCTTTCTGCACTGCATCCCAAGACTCGACTTTTTACCTCTGATGAATTACATTTGGATTTTCCAGGAAGAGTCTTTGAAATCCTAGAAATCCACAAATCAGTTCCCAAATCATACAAAGGACAATCATTGGCTATTGCTACTCAGAACCATCCGGTAAAAGCGGCTGATCTTAGAAAAAAGCTAAAAGCCAAAGAAAGTGAGAGTAGATTTTTATGGGCGACTCAATCCCTAGAAGGCACCATTTATTTACTCGCTCAAAAATGTCGTTGAACCTGCTGTCTATTCTTTAAATAAATACGTAAACATTTTAGAGGTTTACTTCTTATATTTATTGATCGGGATGAAGAAGCTACTAAAAACCATAGGGTTAGCCATTGCATTTGGACCTTTGTTCACACAGGCCCAAAATGCCCTTTTTGTACCCAATCAAGGACAAGAAGATGGACCGTATTCTGCCCAATTGGCTTTGAGTGGTGGAGATGTTTACTTTGAAGAAAGCGCGGTGACCTATCATTTTTACGATCCCGATTTTGCACACAAGGTCCATGAGGCATCTCACAAGGAGAATCCACCGGAGTCCATTCCCCTTTCGGGAGTTGTATACACCCAAAAATGGAACAACGCTAATGTGTCCGATGGTTTGGTAAGTGAATCCTACCCTCATTATTACAATTATTTTAGAGGGAATGATTCTACAAACTGGAGGTCAGGGGTCCATCCTGGTGGGCGGCTTACCTACCCCAATTTATATGATGGAATATCTGTGGCATATTTTCAAAATGGTCCTGATTTAAAGCACAATTACTATTTAGATGCTGGGGCTGATTATCAGCAAATTGAATGGACCTATTCTGGAATCACACCTACCATTAGAGAAGACCTTACCTTGGTATTTAAAACCCCGTTAGGAGAGGTTTCTGAGTTTATTCCTAGAGCTTATCAAATCATTAACGGGAGAGAGATAGACATAGACATAAGATACGTTCAACGCAAACCGGGGGTTTTTGGTTTTTATCTACAAAACTGGGATTCTAAATACCCCACAGTGATTGACCCTGTTCTCAATTTTTCAACCTTTTCTGGATCCACAGTGGACAACTGGGGATATACCGCAACCTATGACCTTGATGGACACTTCTATGCAGGCGGAATTGCTTTTGGACAAGGATACCCTACCACCATAGGTGCCTATGATACCTCTTTTTTTCCGGGTTCTCCTGCTTGGGCATCTGTAATTGACATTACCATTAGTAAGTTTTCTCCCAATGGGGATTCCCTAATATACTCTACTTACCTAGGTGGGCAGGAGTCCGATCAGCCACACTCAATGATTGTAAATGATTTAGGAGAGCTGTTCATCTATGGTTTAACAGGATCTCCTAATTTCCCAACCACCGCAGGAGTCTACCAACCCATTCATGCCCAAGGACCTCCTGCAGATTATGTAGGCGGTTACTTCACCTACCCTTTTGGCACAGATATTTTTATTTCTAAACTCTCCTCGGACGGCAGTCAGTTACTTGCTTCTACTTTTGTTGGAGGTTCAGGTGTAGATGGGATCAATGCAGATTCTGTGGGTATTGCAATGAATTATGGAGATGGAGCTCGAGGAGAAATTGTGTTGGATGGTTTTGGAAATCCCGTAATTGTATCCTCTTCCATTAGCAGTGATTTCCCTGTAACCAACTCCACTGCTTTGGCTGGCTATCAGGATGCAGTGGTCTTTAAATTAGATGCCAATCTTTCCATTTTAGCGTGGTCATCTTATTACGGAGGCGTGGACAGGGATGCAGGATATTCTTTAGATTATGACATTTCTTCTGACAAAGTATATATAACGGGAGGAACTTTTTCTTCTTCATTGCCCATGGCAACTGGTGCTATTCAATCCAGTAATCAAGGGGGTCTAGATGGATACCTTGCCAAATTCAATGGCCTTACGGGTGCTCTTGAACAATCCACCTTTTTAGGCACCTCTGATGATGACCAAAGCTTTTTTGTATCTCTTGCACCCAACGGAAACCCATTTGTCTTTGGGCAATCCCTAGGAGGTTTTCCTGCTATCAATGCAGGGCCTTTACACACTCCTGATGCGGGAATGTTTATTCAAGAGTACAGCACCTCTCTACAATCTATTATTCTCTCCATGGCTTTTGGAAATGGCTCACATGTTATAGACATGGTGCCTACCGCTTTTAACGTGGATGATTGTCAAAGAATCTTTTTAAGCGGTTGGAATGGAAATACCAATTTCTTCTTTCCTTTTGCGGGTGCAGTCCTTGGACTTCCAACAACCCCTGATGCATATGACAATACCTCCAATGGTTCAGACTTTTACTTTGGTGTTTTAAGTCCTAAAGGAGATAGCTTAATCTATGGAACCTTCTTTGGAGGAAATGCCAACGAACACGTGGATGGAGGAACCAGTCGTTTTTCTCCCGATGGAATCATTTATCAGGGAGTTTGTGCTGGATGTTCTCAGGGCTCCTTCCCAACTACTGCTGGCGCATGGTCTTCTACCAACGGAAGCACCAATTGTAACTATGGAGCTATAAAAATGAGCTTTGATGTTCAGGTAGATGCCAACCTAGGGATTGATACAAATTCCATTTCTCAATCTTGTGATACCTTGATCGTTTCATTCTTAAACTATAGTACCAGTGCTCAGTTATTTGATTGGGATTTTGGAAATGGAAACAGCAGCACACTCGCTAATCCAACGGCATTATTCCTAGCCACCGGAACTTACACCATAACATTGATTGCAACCGATACCTTGTGTAATATTTCGGATACTGCAACTCTTACCCTCAACAACCAAGGAGGCATCCCTCCCACGGCCCAGTTTACTCCAGAGTATATTTCTTGCGATGCCACTAGAACCCTGATGGTTAACAATCAAAGTGTATTGAGCAATCAATATTTATGGGATTTTGGAGATGGAGCTCAATCCAATTTACCCAATCCTTCCCACTCATACACCAATGATGGAACCTATATCGTAACCCTAATTGCTTTGGACTCAAGCTGCCTAAGAAGTGATACCGTTCAAAAAACCGTTTCCTTTAATACCCAGCCTTCAGCTCCGTTTGTAACCCTGAGGACAGATAGTTGCTCTAATGGTTCCATTACTCCAATAATTTCCAATGATCAAGGGCATTACCAGTACATTTGGAGCTTTGGGAATGGAGTAAATGAAATTGGCCGTTATCCAGGGTACAGGTATTTAGAATCGGGTACCTATAACATAGACCTTATCATAAGAGATACTCTTTGTTTTCACGAGTACAACTATTCCTTTTCTGAACAATTATTTGTTGCCAATGACCTTGTGTACATTCCCAATGCTTTTAGCCCCAATGGCGATGGTATTAACGAGGAATTGACCCTTTCTCATAACGAGTGTCTAAACCTAGAAAAGCTTTGGATATTTGATAAATGGGGAACTATTATTTTTGAAACCAGCAAACCCTCAACTGAATTTTGGGATGGTACCTATCAAGGTAAACCCGCCTCCCAAGATGTTTATACGTATAAATTAACCGGCACTGACATTGACAGAACTGGCTTTGTTGTTGTCCTACACTAACCCAACATGAAGATTGCATTTTTTACCGGAGGCACCAACGGCCTCGGAGTAGTGGCCGCTACGCGCCTTTACCAAAAAGGATATAGAGTTTATATTATCACCCGGTCCAAAGGTGGAGAAGAAAGACTTGAAGCCTATAGAAAGAGAACATCGAGTAAAAAGGGAGGTGAATTTGTATTTATCACTTGTGACCTTTCGGACCCCAATTCACTTGCAGATGCCATTCGTTTTTTTTATTCAAAAGAGAATCATCTAGATCTATTGGTGAACAATGCAGGAATTTGGAATCACCACCGCAAGGTTACTTCTAGTGGAATAGAAGAAACTTGGCAGGTCAACGTTCTGTCACCTGTTTATCTAATTAAAAGCCTACACAAAGCCCTTGAAAAATCAGATTCTCCAGTGGTAATTACCACAGCCTCTGCCCTACATCAGGGACCCATACAATTTTCGGATATTGAATTCGCCAAAGATTTCTCTGGCTTTAAAGCCTATAGGCAATCAAAACATTGCGTTTTGGTTTTTACACGATTCTTTGCCAGAACAGATTCTGTGGTAAAGTACTATTGTCAGCACCCTGGAGTGGTAAATACAGAATTGGGCAGAGATATGGGTCCGGGCGCTAAACTATTCTTTTCCATGGTAGGAGTGTCCAAAGAAAAAGGCGCAAGAACCCTCAACTATTTATTTTCTGCAGATACGGATCAATTGCATTCTGGAGAGTATTACTCTAAATCAAAAATCAGCAAATCTCCCAAGATGGTTAGAGACCGTGATTACGGAAAAAAACTAATGGAAAAGATTGACTTGTACTTAAAAGATTTTCCAGAAATCTAAGCAGCGTCCTTGGATAATATGGCAAATAAGGCCTCGGCAAATTCATCCACTTCTTGAATCGTATTGTTTTTGGAAAAAGAAACCCTTAGTGCCACTTGCTCGTTTTCTCCTCGTAATACATCAATGACATGAGAACCCTTTACAGCTCCCGAATTGCACGCGGATCCACCTGACACTGCAAACCCCTCCATATCCAATTGAAAAAGAATCATTTCGGTGTTAGGATTCTTGGGTAGGCTGAGGTTAAGAACCGTATAAAGGCTTCTTTCTAAATCAAAGGACAAGCCATTAAAACCTATGGGGAACGGGTAACTTTCTATCTTTTGAATCAGATGCTTTTTTAAACTTTCTATATGCGCCCTATCCGATTCTAAGTTACTGTAGGCCTCCTCAATGGCGGCCTGCATTCCTGCTATGGAGTGGACATTTTCTGTTCCTGCTCTTAGATTTCTTTCCTGACCTCCTCCGTGCAATAGAGGCTTTACTCCAATACCGCCTCTAATAAAACAAAAACCGACTCCCTTGGGGCCGTGATATTTGTGCGCAGAGGATGCCAAAAAATGAATAGGTAATTGAGCAAGATCAATGGGGTAATGACCAAAGGCTTGAACCATATCTGAATGAAAAAACGCCTTTTTTTCTATGCACATTTCAGCAACCTCCTGAATGGGAAGAAGGTTTCCGATCTCATTGTTGGCATACATCAGAGAAACTAATGTTAGCTTCTCATTGTCAAGCAATTGAGATAAGTCTTCTAAATCAATTTCTCCACCTTTATTTACTTTGACATAGTTGACTTCCACTCCGCTTTGATCCTCCAAAAATTTAATAGGATGAAGGACGGCATGGTGCTCAATTGGACTGGTAATTATTCTACGAATTCCCAAATCACGGACAGAATTTAGGATGGCCATATTATCGGCCTCGGAACCTCCAGCGGTGAAAAAGATTTCTCCGGGTTGACAGTTAAGTTTCTGAGCAATTAACTTACGAGTTGATTCTACTAATATCTTAGCTTTTCTTCCAGTAGAATGAGAGCTGCTGGGATTGCCATATATATCCTCCAATACTTCTGTCATGGCCGATATAGCCGTCGCAGAAACAGGAGTTGTGGCCGCATTGTCTAGGTAAACCAACTTAACTTAGCTTTTTATCAAACCAACTGGCAACGGTTTCGTTTTCCCAGGTCGTTTCTGAATGGTGCTCATACTCATTTTTTGCTGGATTGTAGGCATAGTCCTTCCCCCACTCTTGGTGGTTATCGGCTACTTGACAAATGGCATCACAAATAAAAGCAACTTCTTTGTTGGTCATTGTAGGATGAATACTCATACGAATCCAACCAGGTCTACTTACTAAGAGATCATCTTCTATCTTCTTAAGTATGGAATGAGACGTTTCTTTATCTACGTCCAGTAAATAGTGTCCATAGGTTCCTGCGCAAGAGCAACCACCCCTCACTTGAATCCCAAATCTATCATTTAAAAGCTTAACCCCGAGGTTGTAATGAAGATCATCTATATCTAAGGAGAAAACTCCTAAGCGATTCTTACAGTTCTCTGCAAGTATGTGAAGGTTAGGTCTATTTAAGTCCGTAAAAATCTGATCGAGTAACTCGTGCTCTCTCTCTAACATATTATCTATGCCCATTTCTTCTTTGAGTCGCACGGCTAACGCCGCTTTAATAGTTTGAAGGAAACCGGGAGTCCCACCGTCTTCTCTGGTTTCTATATCCTTAATATACCTGTGCTCCCCCCAAGGATTTGTATAGGTAACGGTACCTCCGCCTGGAATATCGGGAACTTTATTGCTGTATAATTTTTCGCAAAAGATTAAAACCCCTGGAGTACCAGGTCCTCCTAAAAATTTGTGCGGAGAAAAGAAAATGGCATCTAGATATCCTTCAGGATCGTTTTCTGGGTGCATGTCTATATGCACATAGGGTCCACTGCAAGCAAAATCCACAAAACACAGCCCGCCTGCCTGATGCATTTTATTGGCTATTTGATGGTAGGGAGTGGTTACACCCGTTACATTGCTACAACCCGTAACACTCGCTATCATCATAGAGGTCTTACCCTTGTACTTCTCTATCAATTGATCAAGGTGATCGAGGTCAACTAATCCTTGCTCATTGGCATCAATACATTCTACACGAGCCAATGTCTCTAGCCAAGAAGTTTGGTTAGAATGGTGCTCCATATGAGTAATAAAGACCACGGGTCTATTCTCATCTGGTACCTGAATGTGTTTTTCTAATTGCTCTGGATACTTTAAACCCAATATGCGCTGAAACTTAAGAACAGCTCCCGTCATTCCGGTTCCTGTTGGAATAAATACATCCGTATCATTGGCATTCACATGTCTTTTGATGACCTCCTTGGCCTCGTGATAGGCCTTAGTCATCATTTTTCCGGTGAGGGAAGTCTCCGTGTGGGTATTGGCAACAAAATCTCCCATATCATTTACAAGCCTATCTTCTATGGGGCCATAAAGACGTCCCGAAGCCGTCCAATCAGCGTAAACAATCTTCTTGGGGCCGTAGGGTCCCACAAACTCTGCATCGATTCCTACGATGTTTTTTCTGTAAGTCGCGAAGTGCTGTTCTAGTGATGTCTTTACTTCCATAATGCTTAAAACAAAATATAATTAATTTTGTGCACAGCAAAGATACAAAGGAAAGAATAAAGATGACCAGGCCTACCTAAGAGAACCTACCATCAGTTATAAACAAAAAAGCCCCGCAAAGTGCGAGGCTTTTTTTATGTTATCATTGAGATGGTTTACTATCCTAATACTTCTGCCATTTTAGAACCTATGTCTGCTGGAGAGTCTACTACATGGATACCACACGCTCTCATAATGGTTTTCTTGGCTTCGGCTGTATCATCAGCACCACCAACAATAGCACCTGCATGCCCCATGGTTCTTCCCGCCGGAGCGGTTTCTCCAGCAATAAACCCAACAACGGGTTTTGTACCGTTTTCTTTGATCCATTCTGCAGCCATGGCTTCAAGGTTTCCACCAATCTCCCCTATCATTACAATACCTTCTGTTTCTGAATCATTCATAAGTAATTCTACAGCCTCCTTAGTGGTGGTCCCAATTATAGGATCCCCTCCAATTCCAATTGCAGTAGTTACTCCAAGTCCTGCTTTTACAATTTGATCAGCCGCTTCATAAGTAAGAGTACCCGATTTAGATACAATGCCCACTTTTCCTTTCTTAAAGACAAAACCCGGCATAATTCCCACCTTGGCTTCATCTGCAGAGATTACTCCAGGACAGTTAGGTCCAATAAGAGTACAATCCATAGTTGATATGTACTCTTTAACCTTAACCATATCTTTTACAGGAATTCCCTCCGTAATAGCAACGATCACCTTGATGCCTGCTTCTGCGGCTTCCATGATTCCGTCTGCTGCAAAAGCGGGGGGAACAAAAAGAATAGAAACATCTGCTCCGGTTTTTGTTACCGCATCAGAAACTGTATTAAAGACAGGGCGATCTAAATGACTTTGTCCTCCTTTTCCTGGAGTTACCCCACCTACTACATTGGTTCCAAACTCAATCATTTGTGAGGCGTGGAAAGAACCTTCCTTTCCTGTAAACCCTTGAACAATGATCTTTGAATCCTTATTTACTAATACACTCATGGTATGTTTTTTTGCATAAAATTGATCACAAAAGTAATTTTTAAAACCATTTATCACAACATCATTTAAAGGGATTTTGGGCTTTTTTTCAGACTGGACCTTACCTATTTTAAAAAACGGGGTACAAAGAGGATTTTCCGTTCAAAGATTTACCTTTGCATTTCATTAAAAAAGACTCACTATGCCAGGAATGGAATATTTTGGAGACGAAGAAAAAAAAGAAGTTCTAGATGTATTGGACTCTACTTGTCTCTTTAGATACAACCACGAGCACCTTCGCAATAACATGTGGAAGGCCAAAGAATTGGAATCAGAAGTAACCACTTTTACCGGAGCGTCTTATGCACATGCTGTATCCTCTGGTTCAGCTGCTGTATCGTGTACAATGGCTGCCGCTGGAATTGGATATGGAGACGAAGTAATCGTGACTCCCTTTACCTACATAGCGACTATAGAAGGAGTAATTGCAGCAGGGGCACTTCCCGTATTTGCAGAAATTGATGAATCTCTTTGTCTTTCTGCAGAGGGCATCCAAAAGGCACTTACCCCCAATACCAAAGCGGTGATGTTGGTTCACATGTGCGGAGCCGCAGCCAATATGGATTCTATTATGAAGGTGGTAGAAGACAACAATTTGGTATTGATAGAGGATGCTGGACAAGCTCTTGGGGCTTTTTACAAGGGTAAATCCGTAGGTCTCTTTGGAGTGGCTGGAGCCTACTCTTTTGACTTCTTTAAAATAACCACCGCTGGAGAAGGTGGATTGTGCGTAACCAATGACGAGAGTCGTTACCACATCATGGAGCAATTTTCTGACCATGGACACACCCATCTTGGAGACAACAGAGGAATGGAAGACCATCCCATATTAGGTGCAAACTTTAGAATATCTGAGCTTCACGCTGCCGTAGGTTTGGCTCAAATGAGAAAAGTAGGAACCATTCGCAAGGACAAATTGGCCAACAAAGCCATTATTAAAGGCGCTTTGGCAACTGTGGATGGAATTACTTTTAGACATATGGACGATCCTGAAGGAGACTCTGGAACCTTCCTTAACTTCTTTTTACCCAGTACAGAAAAGGCTCAAGAAGTAATGAAGCAGTTTGCCGAAGACGGAATTGGAGGTTGCAACTACTGGTACACTAACATGTATCACTTTATCAACCAATGGGATCACGTAAAAGAATTGAGAACACCGTGGAAACTGCCAATACATGAACTTGGATCTCCACAGGATTATAAAAACCTAGATCTCCCCAAATCTCAAGAGGTAGTTGGAAAACTCATTTCTTTGGGAGTAAGAGGTACTTGGACTGCAGAAGAAGCTGCAGAATTAGGACAAAAAATGGCTCAGTCCATTCAAAAGGTATTGAGTTAATGGATTTGCCAACTCTTGTAGAAAATGGAGTAACCACCTCTGGCTCTCTGTCTGGAATCACCCAGAAATTACCAGAGGGTGTGCAATTTGAATTTGCTCATACTCAATTTTTTGTTCCAGCCCCAGAGGGTCAAAACACTCATTTGGCCCTTAGATATATCAATCCTACACATTTGGGTTTTTGGGGTATTGACCCAGAAGACTTTGGCTTCCTATCCCTTTCTGAGGCGACCTTTATCCTTAAAGATAGGACTAAGGCCATGGAAGAGATCAAGGCTAAATCAGAAATCCAATGGGTGTTAGGAAAGGCTTCTTCTATTGACATGGAGTCAAGCCCCATGATTCTTTTCTTAAAAACCCAAGAAGGAGGTGCTTTTGTAGCCTCTCCTGACTTGTACATTTTAGGACCTGACGGGGCTTTAGATCCAAGCGAAATGCCCAATTACTTTGCCAAATGGCAAGAATACCACAAGGAGTATTTTGAGAAAAAGGAGACTGAAGATGCTCTTCCCGTAGACTTTGGACTAGAAAAAATGGGCCCCCCAACCCAGGCCTAATACTACTAATCTCTGTATGATGGATTTTGTCCGTAACCAAGGCTGCCAAGGTCGCATTGACAACTACGCTATCTACAGCAAATAATTTGGCTACCCTATTCGGTTCATATACTGCAAAGTCAATGACCTCCAATGGACCTATGAAAATATTAAAATTGATATTCTACACAAAGTTGGGTAGACCAGACAATTCCCCAACGATCTTGTTACTATCCCAAGCGCTTTTGTCTAGCGCCATCCATAGCATTACAAAGGCCAATACCAATAGTATTGCCAAACCTACAAGCACCTTTTTGATGATTTTCAGGAAGTAATGATTGGTGTTCTAAAGTTAAGAATTGGCGTGAAATTTTAGTTGATCCGCGTTAATTAATTGAATATTAATTTCATAGCGACCTTAAACCTTTAATAATTTAGTCTTAAATTAATGTTATTGGGTAGCTCAATACCAACATTTTGATTAATTTCGCGCCCAAATAATAGAACACATACAAATGGCTACGAACAAGACATTTACAATGCTTAAGCCCGATGCCGTAAAAAACGGACACATCGGAGCAATTCTTGCAAAAATTAATGAGGCGGGATTTCGCATCGAATCTATGAAGCTTACTCAGCTTTCTAGAAAAGACGCTGAAACGTTTTATGCAGTGCACAATGAGCGTCCATTTTTTGGAGAGTTGGTTGAATACATGACGAGCGGACCTATTGTTGCTGCTATTCTTGAAAAAGACAATGCTGTTGAGGATTTCCGTACCCTTATAGGAAACACTGACCCTGCTAAAGCAGAAGAAGGCACTATCCGCAAAATGTTTGCTACCAGCATTTCTGCCAATGCCGTTCACGGTTCTGATTCTGACGACAACGCCGCTATAGAAGGTTCTTTCCACTTTTCGGGAAGAGAGCGTTTCTAGAATTTGACTTTACATATAAAAAAAGGCAACCCCGTGGGGTTGCCTTTTTTATTTAAATCTATTTAGTGGGTTTGTACGAGGTGACATCATTAATAAACCTATTCATTTTTTAGCATTTCGATTTTGCTCCTTCCCCTTTTTTATTCAGACCTTAAGGCCTCTATGGGTTTGATTTGCAGCGCTCTAACAGCAGGAAGCAATCCCGCAAAGAGACCTGCCAAAACCAAAATACCAAAACTAGTTAACACCAGAGACAGATCTACTCCAGGTTTTAGGAAGAACTCACTTTCGATTCCAAATTGACTCATGGCTATTTCTATGGCTTCTAACAACCACACTCCAAAGAGTATACCCAGCTCGCCTGCAAAGACCGTGATTAATACGGCCTCCAATACTACCTGAGAAATGATATGAATGGGTCTAGCTCCTATGGCTCTACGAACTCCAATTTCTTTGGTTCTTTCTTTTACAACCACGAGCATAATATTAGAAACCCCTATAGCTCCAGCCAAAAGAGTAAACACTCCTACAACCAGTGAGAGTATCCTTATACCCGTAAACAAGTTTTGGGTTCTAGTGTACTCTGTCATTAAACTCCAGTTTCCAAAGGCTCTCTGATCATCTGGATGTATGCTATGACGGTTTCTGAGAAAAGCCATGATTTTGGGCTTTACTTCAAGAATGGGATATTCATCATGTGCATTTAAAGAAAACCAACCGACATTGTTTCCTTGGTTAAAAGCCTGCTGAAAAGTGGTCAAGGGAACAAAAATTGATTGCCTATCCTCCTCTGCATCATTACCCGTTTTTTGGGTTTCATATACCCCTACCACCTTAAAATTGACACCTTGTATTTGCACATAAGACCCCATGGGGTCTTCTCCCTCTAAATACAACATTTCAACACATCGCTTTCCCAAAACACAAACCTTTCTTTTTTGGTCCAAATCGGTTTGATTTAAAAAACGCCCTTGTTCAATGGTTTTGGCCTCAACTAATAAATACTCTGGAACATCACCATACACAGAAAAAGCACCTGATTTTAGTCCATGTATGACATTATTACCTCCCCTATAACCACCCAGTTGATTTCTAGGGCAAATGTATTTGAGTTCTGGTATATTTTCTTTTAGAGCCTTTGTGTCCTCATTGGTAAGTCTAAAATAACGCCCACGTGGAAAACCCTTATACGGCATGGAAGTACCCTGTGTCCACAAAAACATAGAATTAGTCGCCCATCTGCCCATTCCGGCAGAAACTCCATTATTGAGACCATTTCCAGCACCCATCATTATAATAAGCATGGTGATTCCCCAAAACACGCCAAAGGCAGTAAGGGCTGCCCTTACCTTGTTCTTCTTTATGGAGGCCCAAACCTCAGAAAATAATTCTCCCATTACTCTTCTTTTAAAGCTTCTATTGGTCGTACTCGAGCCGCCTTACTTGCAGGAACAAGTCCCGCAAGACCTCCTGCTACTACAAGAACCACAGTGGTAGCAAGGGCTATACTAATATCCACTTCCGGCTTTCTAAACATCTCACTTTCTATATTGCTGCCAATACTCTCTAGTAAAAACACGCCTAGCAACAATCCTATATAACCGCTGAATCCGGTAATAATAACCGCTTCAGAAATAATTTGACTTACTATATTGTAGGGAGTTGCTCCCAAAGCTTTTCGGATTCCAATCTCACGAGTGCGTTCTTTTACCACAATCATCATAATATTAGAAACGCCTACAATACCTGCAATGATGGTTCCTATTCCAATTATCCAGATAAAGATTTCTATAGCTCCTAAAACACCGTATATTTTTTCTAATTCTTGTCGAGGGGTTCCTGTAAATATAGCTCGAGGATCGTCCGGAGAAAACTGATGGCGCTGGGCAAAATCTCTTTTTAGGACTTCCCGAAACGCCATGATTTCTTCAAGATCCATGGAGGGAACATTTAAAGATAATTGTCTAATGTTATTTCCACCATTAAATACTTTTTGAGCAGTGTGTATGGGTAAATAAACTACTCTTTCCTCATTTTCACTTCCTTCATCTCTGAAGACTCCTACTACCTTGAAGGAGATTCCATTCACCTTTATGTATTTACCCATAGGGTTCTCTTCTTTAAAGAGGTCCTGAGAAACCAATCTACCAATTACGGCAACCTTTCTTGATTCCTTTAGGTCAGTTTCATTGATGTATCGTCCCTGTGTTATATTTGTATTTTCCAATACCTGATGACCCGGATGAACTGATCGTACGGTATAGGATCCAAACTCAGTACCATAGACCACTTGGGTCCCCCACATGATAAACCTGCCAGTCATCTCCTTTATCTCTGGATAGGATGCTCTTAAATGTGTATAATCTTCATTAGTCATTTGAATACGGCGTCCAGCCTTCATTCCCTTAAAGGGAATACCGGTAATATCAGATCTAACCCAAATCATATTGGTCGCATCGTCAATAAACATAGAGGAAATTCCATTACGTAATCCCCTGCCCGCGCCTAATAGAATGACCAACATAAAGATTCCCCAAGCCACAGAAAACCCCGTTAAAAAGGTTCTGAGCTTGTTCTTTTTTATGGTAGACCCTATTTCGAAAAGCATATCCATAGTGTGGAAAATTATTTAGGAAGAAACGATCAAACCATCCTTTAGACGAATGGTTCTGTTGGTCATTTCCGCAATGTCTTGCTCATGAGTTACCACTATCACCGTAATCCCCTGACGATTGATTTCTTTAAATACATCCATTACCTCGTAAGAAGTTTGAGTATCCAAAGCTCCAGTAGGTTCATCCGCTAAGAGAACTCGTGGGTTGGCAATTAAAGAACGTGCAATAGCAACTCGTTGTTTTTGTCCTCCGCTTAATTCGGAAGGAAGGTGATCCGCTCTGTCCTCTAACCCTACTTTTTTTAAGTATTCCATGGCCAGTTTATTTCTCTTTGACCGAGAAACTCCTTGATAATAGAGGGGCAATGCCACATTTTCTATGGCATTTTTGTAAGCTATTAGATTGAAACTTTGAAATACAAACCCCAAAAATTTATTCCGGTAGCGAGCTGCCTGACTTTCGGATAAATCCTTAATCAAGGTATCTCCTAGGGTATAAGTACCCGTGTTATAATTATCTAATATGCCCAAAATATTGAGCAAGGTAGATTTGCCGGAACCTGAGGATCCCATAATGGAAACAAATTCTCCGTCTTTAATATGTAAATCGAGTCCCTTGAGAACTTGCAGCTGACCTCGGCCAACCGGATAGGACTTAGTGAGATTTTCTAAGCGAATCATGAAAGGTGATGAGAGGGTATTGTGTCAATCCTTGAGTAGCAGGTCCAAGGTACAAAAAGAAGGCAATTTCCTTCAAAAAAAAATACTTTAATACTTCCCTTTTTTACGCGAACTCACCCCAAAAGTCTCAAATCTGACACTTAAATTTTCGTTTTCTCCAATTATAGAGGATAATTCATGAAATTTTGCTCACAATGTGAAACATTAAAATTGGGTTACGCTTTGGATAGCACCTACTTTGGATTCAACAATAAACACCTAAAAAAGTATTCCTATGAATTCAAGACAAAAATCCAAATTTGACATGCTGCAGGGTGTCATTCAATTTCTGGAGTTTAAACCCCACTTAATGAGCAAGCTACCTAATCTCTGTGTTTCTGTTGAGAATCTGAGAAGAGTCGTTTATGAGATTGGAGAAATTGACAATTTCTTTATCCTCAGTACCTCTAGTGAGCCAACATTTAATCACAATCTAAGAGCAAAAAAAGCCCAAGCCTACAGAACCCAAAGACGGAATCTCTTTAAGTTAGCCAAAGAAATTCTAACCAAGAGTTTAGATGTTAAGGTTTCTTCTTTGAGAAAGGCTTTTCCAATGGATTACCATGCATATAGCTTGGCGAGACAGTTACACGATTCAGAAATCCCCTATTCAGGTCAAGTGCGGTGGCAATTAAAACCACCCCATAGGTTAGAATCTAAAAAAACTAAACCTTTTACCCTTACTTTACGAGGCCTGGCAAGTTAAACTCAAAAGGCTCCGAATAGAATTCGGAGCCTTTTTAATTATCGTATTTAAGGAAATAAGAGTACTATTCTTTGATAAGCTTTTTGTATTTGAACTTTTTGGGTTCCACATTGCCCATTCGCTTTCTTTTGTTTTCTTCATAATCAGAAAAGGAACCTTCAAAGTAATACACTTGTGAGTCTCCTTCAAAGGCCAAAATATGAGTACACACTCTATCTAGAAACCATCTATCGTGAGAAATAATTACTGCACAACCCGCAAAGCCATCAAGGCCTTCTTCTAGCGCACGTAGAGTGTTAATGTCTAAATCATTGGTGGGCTCATCTAGCAAGATTACATTCCCACCTTCTTTGAGGGCCATAGCTAAGTGCAAACGGTTTCTTTCTCCTCCAGAAAGCACTCCTACCTTTTTACCTTGATCACCTCCAGCAAAGTTAAAGCGACTCAAATAAGCACGAGAATTAATGGTTTCGCCACCCAATTCAAATTGCTCTTGGCCATCTGCAACGGTTTCAAATATGGTTTTGTCGGGCTGAATCTTTTCGTGAGTTTGATCCACATAGCTAATAGAAACCGTTTCTCCTGTAGAAAAACTTCCATCATCAGGTGTCTCTAGATCCATGATCATTTTAAAAATGGTAGATTTTCCAGCTCCGTTAGGGCCTATAATACCTACGATTCCCGCGGGCGGCAAGGTGAAGTTTAGATCTTCATAAAGCAATTTTTCCCCATATGCCTTCTTTACATGATTGGCATCTATTACATGAGACCCCAATCTAGGTCCTGAGGGAATAAACATTTCTAACCTTGCCTCTTTATCTCTTTGTTCCTCATTGAGGAGCTTGTCATAATTACTCAAACGAGCTTTGGATTTGGCTTGTCTTCCCTTGGGGTTCATCCTGACCCATTCCAATTCTTTTTCAAGTGTTTTTCTTCTCTTAGAAGCTTGTTTCTCTTCTTGAGCCATCCGCTTGGTCTTTTGATCCAACCAAGAAGAATAATTACCCTTCCAAGGAATACCTTCTCCCCTATCGAGCTCCAAAATCCAACCGGCTACATTGTCCAAGAAATATCTATCGTGAGTAACCGCAATAACCGTTCCCTTGTATTGTTGAAGGTGCTGTTCTAACCACAAAATAGATTCAGCATCCAAGTGGTTGGTAGGCTCATCCAAAAGAAGAACATCTGGTTGCTTAAGAAGTAATCTACACAGAGCCACACGCCTTCTCTCTCCTCCAGAAAGAACGTTGATAGGTGTCTCAGGATCGGGACAATTAAGAGCATCCATGGCACGACCCAACATAGTATCTAGCTCCCAAGCGTTGGTGGCATCTATTTGATCTTGTAGTTGAGCCTGACGGTTCATGAGTTCTTCCATTTTGTCTGGATTCTCATATACTTCTGGTAGCCCAAACTGATCGTTTATGGTGTTGTACTCATCCAGGAGGTTTACGGTCTCCTGTACCCCTTCTTTTACGATTTCTATTACTGTTTTGGTGTCATCCAACTCAGGTTCTTGCTCCAGGTACCCCACCGTATAGCCTTGTGACCATACCACATCACCTCGGTAACTCTTTTCTAATCCAGCAATGATCTTCATTAGGGTAGACTTACCGGAACCATTGAGTCCGAGAATACCAATTTTAGCCCCGTAGAAAAAACTGAGGTAAATATTCTTTAGAATGGTCTTATTGTTTTGGGGTAGAATCTTAGAGACTCCACTCATAGAAAAAATGACCTTATTATCTTCTGACATCTGTGATTGTATTATCTGTTTTGTTGCTTGCTAATATCCGAAATTAAACCTTTTGATAGGTCTTTTACAAGGTATCTTTAACCGACTCCTTAGGGGGCGGATAAAAAGGAACTCTTTCGGTAAGAGAGCCCTCTGCAAAAGCGATTTGCAAAATGTTTTCTATTAAACGATCCTCGGGTTCTTCTCCTGGGTTGTACTTCTTTTTTAGAGAAATATCGTACCAATTGGCCATTGCATTCCACCAAAAGGCCTTCCAGGAAGAACGGTATTCAGAAATTAAATCATAAACTGTACTCCCCGTTTCTCTGAAGATGAGCTTACATAAAATCTGCCCTTCGGATCGGGTCAACTTTTTAAGTTCGGGCTCAAATCTATCTTCTAAGAAAGACTGATAGGCCTTTATTAGTTTTTTCTTTTGCCTGCCGGACTCCAAGGTGTCTAAGGCTAGATTAAGAGAATCCAGCTTATCCGCAGCGACTATGGCGTAAGGATATACCCTATTGACTTTTCTCCTAAGTATGATGTACCTCCTTCTGGCCTCGGCATTAGAAAAGGTGGGTTTACTCACCACCAAAACCTCATCCAGAATTTCCCAGGGAATAGTATCCCCGTTCTCGGAGATTAAGACTGGTTTTACAAAGGAAGGGTTTATTATACCCAGAGAGTCCAATTTTTGACCGCTGGTATCTACTTGAGCAAAAACACTGAAAGAAAGAAACCAAACAAATAGAGCGAGCCTATAGGGTCCGATTCCTCTTCCAGTTAGAAATATTTGATTGAGCATTCTCCACATCGGGAACCTGTTCGTTTTTGTGTTTTTCAAGAATAACATTGGCCATTATGGCTGCAACTTTTGCGCCACCTTCATCAAATCTATTTAAGGCCTCAGGCGTAAAGTAATCATCCACAAAGGAAGTAGTAAAGTCTCCAGAGACAAAGGCTGGGTGATTCATTACAAAACGACCGAACCCAAGAGTCGTTTCTATACCCACTACCTTATATTCATCAATGGCACGCTTCATACGGTCTATTGCCTCTTCTCGCGTATCTCCATGAGTAGATAATTTAGAGATCATGGGGTCGTAGTATATAGGAATTTCCATTCCTTCTTCAAACCCATCATCTACGCGTATTCCCGGTCCCATCGGGCGTCGGTATTTTTTGAGCAATCCAATATCCGGTAAAAAGTTATTTGCAGGATTTTCTGCATACACCCTTACCTCCATAGAATGTCCATTTATTGTTAGATCTTCTTGTGCAAAGCCTAAAGCTTCTCCCCTTGCGACCTTGATTTGTTCTTTAACAAGGTCCAATCCCGTAATCCACTCTGTAACGGGGTGTTCTACCTGAAGTCGTGTATTCATTTCCAAAAAGAAGAAATCACCCGAACCATCATAGATAAATTCTACAGTACCTGCTCCTACATAATTACAGGCCTTGGCAACATTTACGGCTGCCAATCCCATGGCGGCCCTCTTTTCTGGGGTAAGAACCGCAGAAGGAGCCTCTTCTATCACCTTTTGATGCCTTCTCTGAATGGAACAATCTCTTTCAAATAAATGCACCACATTGCCATGGGTATCTGCTAAAACCTGGATTTCTATATGTCTAGGGTTCACGGCATACTTTTCTACAAAGACCGATCCATCTCCAAAAGCAGAGGTCGCCTCAGAAACCGCAAGGTCCATCTGAGACTCAAACTCTTCTGATTTGTGCACCAATCGCATTCCCTTTCCACCGCCACCGGCAGACGCTTTGATTAAAACAGGGAAACCAATTTCTGATGCTATCCTTTTTGCTTCTTCAACATCCGTTATAGCTCCTGCTGTTCCGGGAATCATAGGAACATTAAACTCCTTTACCGTAGCTTTAGCTTGAAGCTTATCTCCCATTACCCGAATGGCCTCTGAAGAGGGTCCAATAAAAGTTATTCCTGCCTTTTCTACCTTTTCGGCAAATTCTGCATTTTCGGATAAAAAACCATACCCTGGGTGGATGGCATCTACGCCCAACCTCAAGGATTCCGAAATAATCTTATCTCCCAATAAATAACTTTGAGCCGAGGCAGAAGGTCCCAAATGTATAGCTTGATCTGCATACGTTACATGAGGAGACAATCTATCTGCATCAGAGTAAACAGCCACTGTTTTGATACCCATTTCTCGAGCAGATCTCATAACGCGAAGGGCAATTTCTCCACGGTTTGCAACCAGAAGTTTGGTAATGCTTTTCATTGGTTTCACTTTTAAACAAAACGAATATCCTTAACCGTATTGGTTTGGTTAACGGATTCGTTCATAGCGTCAATAATTTTTGTTTTATGCCATTGCAACTCCTGCCTAAGGACAGAAGAGCTCAATTGAATGTATAGTACACCCCGTTTGAATTCAACTTTTGAGGTTTTATTAGCCACAGAGGGGCCCATAACCTTATCCCAATTTACCATGAGTTCTGTTTTGAGCAGCTTGTCTTCTAGGCCACTCTCTTTGAGAAATGCCCTGAGACCATCACCTAGTTTTATTTCATTTTTCTTCCTCATGAATAGTTCCATCTGTAGAGACCTCGAAAATACGAGAATCTTCGTTTATTCTTCGGGTTATATCTCTAGTCCTTTCGGAATGAGTGTCCGAAATAAAAATTTGACCAAAGTGATGCTCATTTACCAATCGTATCAAGGCTTCTACCCTAGTTTCGTCTAATTTGTCAAAAATATCATCTAACAAAAGTAAAGGTATGGTTTGTGTTTTTCTTTTTAGAAATTCAAACTGAGCGAGCTTAAGGGCAATGGTAAATGTTTTTTGCTGGCCTTGACTTCCCGTCTTCTTTAGGGAATGCTTTTGTAGAGTCAATGTTAAATCATCTTTGTGAATTCCTACAGAAGTATATTGAATCACCTTATCCTTGGCACGTGCCTCCTTTAGCAATTCAACGCATTGACCCTCTAACAAATGTGAGGTATACTCAAGCGATATGATTTCTGAACCATTGCTAATGGACTTGTAATATTCCTGTAAAATAGGTACCAGCTCTTCTATAAAAGCCTGTCTTTTTTCATAGATAAAGTGAGCTTTTTCGGAGAGTTGGAAGTCTAGTATCTCAAGTGTTTCTAGATCAAAGGTCCTGTTGGCTGCAAAATACTTCAAAAGAGCATTGCGTTGGGCCAAGGTTTTGTTATAGGCTAGTAAGGTATTTAAGTACTCCTTGTCTGATTGAGAAATCACCCCATCCATAAATTTTCTTCTGACCTCACTTCCTTCATTGATTAAATCCCTATCCGAAGGTGAAATAATAACCAAGGGGTAATTGCCAATGTGATCACTCAGTCTAGAATATTCTTTTTTGTTTTTCCTAAGAGATTTTTTGTGTCCCCTTTTGAGCCCACAATAGATCTTATCTAAGCCCATTTCCTTATTAAAGTGCCCCTCCAAAACCATAAAGTCTTGGTCAAATCGAATGTTGTTGGTATCCGAGCTATTAAAGTAACTCTTGGTAAAAGACAAGTAATAAATACTGTCAAGGATATTGGTCTTACCGGCACCGTTCTTTCCTACAAAGCAATTGATCTTGTCAGAGAAAGTCAATTCTGCTTCTGGGTAGTTTTTAAAGTTGACCAAATGTAGATGCTCTAGCACCAGAGATTTCATAGGTGTAAAAATACATTTATATGCGATGTGGCCTCATGAGTTTTACAATTTTTACTCAGGAAATGTCATCCCTAGTTATTGTAAACCATATGAAGAGATCCCTTGTGTTACAGTTTATTTTAATACTGCCATAATCACTTGTAAGGAATCAAAAAAATGGTATTTTTGCGACCTATCAAAAAAGATAAGATGAGCAAGAAGAAACAAGCCAACAATAACGAAGAGGTATTTGAGCAAGTAGAACAGAGCCTAAATAGAGTTGAGCAGTTTATAGAAGATAACAGCCAAAACCTATTGTATGCACTGGGTGGTATTGCTGCAATTATTGTAGGGTTTTGGAGCTACAACACCTACGTAGCAGAGCCTGCAGAAAAAGAAGCAGAAAACGCAGCCTTTATGGCTCAGGTATATTTTGAGCAAGATTCTATGAAATTGGCCCTTGATGGAAACATCAACCATATGGGTTTTCTAGAAATTGCAGATGAGTATTCTGGCACGGAAATGGGCAATCTTGCGCATTACTACGCAGGTATGGCGTACTTAAAAATGGCTCAATATGAGAATGCCATTGGAGAATTGGATAAATACTCATCTATTGATGAAATTTTTGGTGCCCTCTCAAAAGCAGCTATTGGAGATTGTTTTAATGAGCTAAACCAACCCAAAGAAGCTCTTGACTACTACAAGAAAGCTTTGAGCATAGGAAAAAATGATTTGGTAACACCTGCCGTTCTTAAAAAAGCAGCCCTTACAGCTCAGATGTTAGAGAAATATGCCGATGCAGCCAAATACTGGAATCAATTGGCAACAGAATATTCTAAAAAACCAGAAGCTGCTGATGCTGCAAAGTATGCAGCCATGGCAGAATCTGCAAAATAATTAGCCTATGGCAACGGAGGGAAAGCATCTTTCCGCGTACGATAAGGAAACCCTTCCCAAGGCCGAAGCCATGCGCTTCGGCCTTGTGGTTTCTGCGTGGAACAATCAAATCACAGACGGTCTATACAGTGGCGCCGTAGAAACATTATTGGACTTAGGTGCCCATTCAAGCGCCATAGAAAAAGTAGAAGTGCCTGGAAGTTTTGAGTTAATTTATGGCTGCAAGCTTCTCTCAGAATCCAATTCATACGATGCCATCATTGCAATAGGATCTGTTATCCAAGGAGAAACTAAGCACTTTGACTTTGTATGTTCCGGAGTATCTCAGGGGATACAAGAACTCAATACTCAAGGGAATACCCCTGTTATATTTTGTGTTCTTACAGACAATACACTTCAACAAGCCATTGATAGGTCAGGTGGTAAGCATGGGAACAAAGGAGTTGAAGCCGCAGTAGCAGCCGTGCAAATGGCGGAGTTGCACAAGGTACACAGCAAGTAGTTTTCAAAAAAAAGCTAACTTCACCCCGCCTGCAACTCATTTTTACCACAGAAGGAAACTTTTGGTATTTTTATGGGTTGAAGAACCGTTACTCAACTAATAATTTAAACACATCTCATTATCATGAAAAAATTCTACTTAGCCGCTTTGGCATTTGCAATGGCCCTGCCTTCTATGGCGCAGGAGCTACCGGTTCCTTCACCTAAAACTACCATTAACCAACGCGTGGGGTTAACCGATATTACACTTGAGTACTCCAGACCGGGAATGAATGGAAGAACTATATTTGGAGATCTAGTGCCTTACGGCGAAATCTGGAGACTCGGTGCCAATAAAAACACCATGATTTCCTTTAACCATCCCATTACTTGGAATGGAGAAATGGTGCCTGCTGGGACCTATTCTTTATATGCTATTCCCAACAAAAATACTTGGACCGTTATCCTTAACAGCGCCATAGAAAACTGGGGAACCAACGGATACTCTCAGGATGCAGACATCTCACGTACGGATGTAAATGTTGTGGAGCACGCAACCACAGAACGCCTCTCTATTACCATAGAAAATATGCAAATGGAAACTGGAGAGGTTATGATTGCATGGGCAGACATAAAGGTTCTCGTACCCTTTACAGTAGATGTTCACACCTACGCAGAAGCCAATATCAAATCTGCCATTGCCGCAGGAGAAGATAAACACCGAGTGCATAGAAACGCAGCACAGTATTACCTGCAAACAGGTCGTAATGAATTGGCTCTAAAAATGATTGACCAAGCCGTTAAGGACCAAAATGCCAACTGGTATACTCACTTTATTAAGGGTCAAATCCTACATGCCAATGGTCTAAATTCAGAGGCTATCAAATCCATGAACAAATCCATTGAAATTGGCGAGAGAGAAGCCAAAGACAAAGGAACTGAATTTGGTTACCGAGTGATGATTGAAAAAGAAATGCGAACGTATTAATAAGAAATTATCATATATACTCTAAAGGCGCTCGTTTGACGAGCGCCTTTTTTATTTGAGTAACAGGTCAAAGCATGTTTTGTATTACGGAATTTTATAATTTATTAGGTTTTGTAACCAGTAACTCTGGTGCTTATCTCCAAAGAACACTTACCCTTTTTATACAATCCGAGTTTTCTAACCAATTTTTTGCAACTGCCACGGATAATTATGTAACTACTTTGGCAGAGAAGGTCAATGGTACCCAACATGGTTTTAGAAAACAATTATACCTGAGAAAGAATACGATTGGAACACTGTATTATCGCCATGGTTACAGTTACGAGAGAGATTTATTTTTTAAATCATTTTTTTAAACACGGTATTGTACCTTTGTTTTATGCAAGAAACCATTGTTGCCATTACTACACCCCCAGGATTGGGAGCCATTGCAGTCCTTAGGCTTTCTGGTATAACGGCTATTGAGGTTGTTGACAAAGTGTTTAAAGGAAAGAATTCACTAAAGGGCCAAAAGGGCTACACCGCTCATTTTGGTAAGATACTAGACGGCTCACGTGTAATAGACGAGGTGGTAGCTACCCTTTTCTTAAATCCTCATTCTTATACAGGAGAGGACGTAGTAGAAATCAGTTGTCATGGCTCTACCTTTATTCAAAAAGAACTCCTACATCTTTTGCTAAGATCCGGAGCAAGAATGGCCAAACCGGGAGAATTCACCTTGCGGGCTTTTGCCAATGGAAAAATGGACCTCAGCCAAGCAGAAGCCGTCGCAGACCTCATCAGTTCTGATGATAAAGCCTCTCACCAAGTGGCCATGCAGCAAATGCGAGGAGGTTTTTCTTCTGAGATTTCCATTTTGCGAGCAGAACTTATTGACTTTGCCTCATTGATAGAGTTGGAACTTGACTTTTCTGAAGAGGACGTAGAGTTTGCAGATAGATCGCGTCTTCTTTCTCTTTTGGGAAATATGGACTCATTATTAGAAAAGCTAATCAATAGCTTTGACCTAGGAAATGTGATCAAAGAAGGAATACCTGTAGCCATAGTAGGAGCTCCCAATGTTGGAAAATCAACCCTCCTAAACGCTTTGTTAAATGAGGAGCGGGCCATTGTCTCAGAAATAGCAGGAACTACTCGAGATACGGTTGAGGACGAAATCCATCTTGGTGGGCTTACCTTCCGATTTATTGACACTGCGGGAATACGAGAAACTTCGGATACTATAGAATCCATCGGAATTCAAAAATCTTTCGAAAAAGTGGATGCCTCTAAGGTCATCCTTTATCTTTTTGATTCTTCGGAATATGGATCCCAAACTGAAGAAAACATTGCATCCCTCAAAAAAAGGGCAGGTCATAAACCAATTATTGTTGTCGCTAATAAAGCAGATAAGCTTTCTAAACCCATAATCTGGGATGTAAAGCACGACCATGTAATCAGCCTTTCGGCGAAAGCCAAAGAAGGTATAGAATCCTTACAAAACAAGCTTTTGAGCTTGATAGAAACAGGTGCACTCAAGTCCGATGACACCATTGTTACCAACTCCCGTCACTACGAGGCTTTAACCAAAGCTCTTGAGTCAATACACAGTATACAAGATGGAGTCCATTCGGGAATATCTGGGGATTTCTTAGCACAGGATATTAGACGTGCTCTTTTTCACTTGGGAGAGATTACAGGGGAAGTTACTACAGATGATCTTCTTGGGAATATTTTCCAGAATTTCTGTATCGGGAAGTAACAACTGCAAAAGAAACATTCAAAAATCATTCGATAAACTACCATTTAAAAAGACCTATTTAGGAAAGTCCAACAAAAAGTATTTGCGAATATTAGAGAAGTTACAGAAAACTGATGTATGTCGGTAACTTATAGAGTTCACTCTCCGTAAGGACCACCTTCCGACTTTGTGCTGGTGTTTGACCTTGTCCTCACCCCTTCCATCATCTTGATAGGGATACTTTAGTAATCATTTGTACCTTTATTTTGTAATTCATTCTTCTTTATGAAAAAAGACATTGTAATAAAGGAAGTTCAAGATTTATATATAGCCGCAATACAAGATGTGAATGCAGATATGCAATGGTCCGTATATCTATTAAATGACAAGGACATCCTCCTAGAGGGCGTCATGGTCACCTCCCGCGGTTATACTCTTTCTCCCCAAGGAACTCCATTGGCAAAGACCACACAATTTAGGCATGCAGTGGGTCATGTACCGGCTAAATCTATGGCAAAAATAGAAGTGATTTCTCCAGATGTTTTTGAGATTTACAATGAATTTTGGGTGACCTTTTTTGAAGACGGTCAATTGATGGACAAGAGATATACATTTGGTCCTCATACTATAGATGCTGAGTTTCTGGAAGCATTACCCGGAGGAAAACACAAGGGAATCATTGTTAAATAAACAATTGCAATCTCCATAGAAACCGCTTTTAGGGTACTTGGCAAATACAACTTTACTCTAGAATAGACGGATACGGGGCGTTTGTTCCAACCCCGTCGTTTATAGAAATGAACTGATAGTGTTTTATGTCACTATTCTGCTTCTAAGTTTAAATATCTTTGTACCTAACATTAGAAAACACATTATTATGGCAACTATTAATTTAACGACAGAAGCCTTTAAAAAAGAGGTATTCAATTATACGGAAAACCAAGATTGGAAATTTGAAGGAGACCAACCCGCAATCATTGACTTTTACGCAGATTGGTGTGGACCTTGCAAAACCATAGCTCCCATTTTGGAGGAATTATCTAACGACTATGAGGGAAAAATCAAAATCTACAAGGTAGACACAGAAGCAGAACAAGAACTTTCTGCGGCGTTTGGAATACGCTCTATTCCCAGTATGCTCTTTGTGCCAATGAACAAGCAACCTATGATGCAAGCAGGTGCTCTTCCAAAGAATGTTTTAGAAAAGGTAATTAACGAGGAGCTACTCGCCTCCCATGAGAAATAGTTCTTCTCCAACAAATAAAAAAAGCCCGAGCAGATGCTCGGGCTTTTTTTGTTCAATACAAGAGAATTTATTTAGCAGGCTCTAGCTCTTCTGTTTCTTCCACAGGAGCAGCTTCCTCCGTAGCAGGCATTTCTTCTACAGTGTCTGTATCACTGGCAGGCCTTTGGGCAATTTTGGCTGCAATTTCTTCTAAAGTACCGTAGGGAACTTCCGGTTTAGGAAATCTAAAACGAGCCTTTAACGGGATTTCGAAAGTATTGGTCACGTTGATATATACCCATATTCCTTTATTTTCCAAGTTTTCTATGTGGTGAATGTTTTCTACGTTGTACATCATACCTACATTTCCTTCATATACATCATTGTGTACCCTCTTAAGTGGGTAATGCCTGAAACGACCAGCAGCTACCATCTCTTTTTCAAAGTACACCGGTCCTCCTTGACGGAAGTGCTTCATAAAAGGATTGTTAACTAAGGTATCATTGAGTTGGTTGTAAAATTTCTCTGCCTTTTTAGAATCCTCGTTGGGAAATAAATAGGCTATATTCTTGGCGTAAAGCATGTCGTTTACGTAGTAAAACTCTACTAGGCACTGCTCTTCTAAATTCACAAACTGTATAAGTTCAAAGGCAACTTTTCGGGTTTTGCCGTTTATCAGTATCGCCGTAGAGTCTAAAACTTGAAAATTACCTGTTACCATTTCGTAACCGGGTCGGTTTCTTTCAAATTCCATAACTGCAGCTACTCGATTCTCTCCGTATTTAAAGGTCTCTATTCCCTTAAATGGATGCTCCACCTGACTCATTCCAATTGTACTGGTAGCCAATAGAGTAAATAATGCTAATAAATTCTTCATGTTTTTGATTGCTTAATTTAATGCTTGATGATAATCAAACTACACAAAAAAAAGAAATATTAAGCAATATTGTCCTATATAACCCTAGGATTTACTGAGGAGACCTACTAAAATCTACTCTTAGCTATCTATATTTGACCATTGTTTTTGTTACCTTCATTACTCCAAGCACACATCATTTAAAATTTCGATTCGGTTGAAAGCTATTTATAAATCTTTTGCTCTCCTCTTGGTATTTGGGTGGAGTACTCATGCACAGGCGCAGGACAACGGACAAGCCACAGAAAACACAGAGCCTCTCAAGGAGACTACCAAACAGGAAGTTTTTGACACCAAAAACCTACCCAATGAATTCCAGAGTAGCGAGGCCCAACTCAAAAAAGCAGCTTCGTTTTTTTCTGGTAATCCCATTACTACGGAAATCAAAGAATCTTCTCAAAGTCACGCCAACAAGATTTTAGAATTTTCTAAAGACAGTACCCGCGAAGACTTGAACAAAGAAAACTTTAGTGGTCTTGAAAATAAAAAGACCCACTGGAAGCAGTTTCAACAAGACAATGAAAAGCTAACCGAGAGGGTAAACAATTCTATTTTTGAAATACAGGCCAAAATAGAAATCTGTAATACCCAAAACACCAAGTGGAAAAACACCTTGGCAAGGATGGATACCGCTGATTTTGCCAAGAGCAACTTTGAAAGGATAGAAAGCCTTCAGATCAAATCCTCAGAAGTATCTACCGTTCTTGAGGATTCTCTCTTGATTTTATATTCTCAAGGTGATTTTCTCAACGAGCAAGGATTGTTTATCAATGATGTCCTCAATAGAATTGACGTTGCGTTAAAAGAGCAACAAAAAAACGTATTTGCAGTTAATTCATTACCCTTTTTAGAATCCCTAAAGGAGTATTCTAGCGAAGGAGCCCCAGAGGCCTTCCACAAAAAATGGGACTCTATTTTTGAGGACGTAAAAATTTTCTCGGATGGCAATGAAGCCCTTATTTACATTCACCTGATTTTAATCGTTCTGGTTTTTGTACTGTTATTTTTACTTAGACAGTGGTTTGTGGTCAAGGCTCCAGAAAAGATGCGCAACCACTCAATTGGTACCATAGTTTTGGAATATCCCGGTTGGTCAGGATTTTTGATATCCATAATGATCTTCTTTTTCCTCTACCCCACCCGTCCAACGGTCATTTCTGATTTATTGGCCTTTGCAGCCGCGGTTCCTGTTATCGTAGTCTTGCCCAAGTTTGTCCCCAAGGAATTCCACAAGTATGTTTACTTGGGGGTGCTCTTGATGTTCTTGGACCTTATTCAATCATTGATCTTACCTGATGACTTTTTTATTCGCATAGATTTCTTATTGGAATCTCTTCTAGCAGGAACCATTCTCACCATGGCTCTTTCCAAGAACAGTCCGTTAAAACATCATGAAAAAAACCCATATTACTCCATTGTAAATATACTGGTACCAATATTACTACTGCTTATTATCGTTTCTTTTATCAGTAATATGATAGGAGCCGTTTATTTGGCAAGAATCACTGTCAAGTCTGTAGTTAGATTGATTTCTGGAGGGATTATCATCTTTTTAGCAGCCAAGATATTGGAGTCATTATTTTTGTTATTCCTGGACTCTAATCTTCACAAAAATTCAGCCTTTTTAAGTCGCTATCAAGAAAAATCCAAGTACTATGTGTTGGGAGGAATTAGGATTTGGCTCATTCTATTGATCGTTAAGGGATTCCTCAAAAACCTTTTAATCTACGACTGGGTACAAACCTCTTGGGACGACTTACTTTTGATTGGGTATCAATTTGGAGAGGTCTCTTTGACCATAGGTCACCTCGTCAATTTTGCCATTATTATCATTGTCTTCTCCTTCCTGAGTCGGTTTGTCCAAGTCCTTGTAGCGGAAGAAATACTGGGCCGATTTAACATTCAAAAAGGACTTCCTCTCGCCATAGGAATTGTATCTAAGTACTTTATACTGCTTTTGGGATTCCTTATGGCAGTAGCGGCCATGGGCATTGACCTCAACAAACTAAGCTTTATTATTGGAGCCTTGGGTGTGGGTATTGGTTTTGGACTTCAAAGTGTTATTGGGAACTTTATTTCTGGGTTGATATTGATTTTTGAAAGACCCATCCATATAGGGGACGTCATTGTAGTAGAAAACCTAGAAGGAACCGTTACCGAAATTGGAATACGAGCCAGCAAGATAAAAACATGGGATGGTGCAGAAGTTGTGGTTCCCAATATGAATTTTATTTCCAATTCGGTAACGAACTGGACCTTGTCCGATCAATTGAGAAGGAGAACCGTATACTTTTATACCTCTCCAGAGGCCAACCCCAATGAGGTGATTGAAATGATAAAGGATACTGTGAATTCTCACGAAAACATTAAATCTTACCCCGAACCCATCATTCTCTACCAAGGATATAAGGACTTTTACAATGTCTTTAGAGCCCTTTACTGGGTATCTGAAGATATGCTAAGGACGGATAGCTCTGTGTCCTCCATTGTTTACAATCGGCTCAAGGAAAAGGGTTACCACATCAATCCGCAACACCCTGTGTTTTACAAGCCATTGGATTCAGCGCCAGGGGAGCCTCCCTATATGTCACCCAATCCGCCAAAACCCAAAGGGCCCGCAAAAAAGTAAGTGATGATGTGGTTCAAAATGCCTTTGTAAATAAACCCTATTTAAAATCAGCTTTTAGGACGAAGCTTAAAGGACCAAGTAAACCAAAATTCGGAGACCAATTCTCCCGCAGCATTGGTTCCTAGGGTATGTGCTGTATAGGAAACGGATTCTCCGGTCTCAACCACTTTTTGAATGGTTTTTAAAACATCGTCACCCACCGTACAGGTAAAAGTAGTTTTAGTTGTAGCTTTTTGATGAAATTCAGCTCGGTTGTTGGTAATTATATAGGCAATATTAGCGTCAAACCCTTCCATAGCATAAATGGCAGGAAGTGCTGTAGACAATTCCGCAGCCATACTTTGGGAAGCAAAATACATAGATTTAAAGGGATTGCGAGTAAAAAACCAAAAGGGCATGGTGGTTTGACTTCTCCCTGGTTCAAATGACAATATCCGCATCCCAGACCAAAAGCCAGCGGGCACTTTATAGGATAAAAAAAAGTAAAACGGCCATCTTGCTTGAATGGAACGTAAAAACTTGGATTGCTTTGCGTGAATGGTTTTCATTTTTCTAAGATAAAAGAATTGATGGCAATCTCTTGTATTTTTGTTTTTTCAAACCAAACAACTTGTGGGTTTTAAGGGTTAACAACCAGTGAGGGAATTACACATCATAGAAAAATACATACTCGAAGGTGAGCACGAAAATCAGGATTTTAAATTCCAGATAACCGATGCTTCCAAAATAGCCATTTCCCTGTGTGCCTTTGCCAATACAACAGGCGGAAGATTATTGATTGGTGTTAAGGACAATGGGAGAATTGCAGGAACTCGTTCTGAGGAAGAGTTTTATATGATTCAGGCCGCTGCGGATATGCATACCTTGCCTCCCGTCCCTTTTACGGCTCAAGAACATGAGATAGAGGGCAAAAGAGTTTTAGAAATCACCGTTCCCTCCTCGCCCCAAAAGCCACATTATCACAAGGCAGAAAGACCAACGGTTTATGTGCGCAAAAAGGATGAGAATATAGTTGCCTCACCGGTTCTTTTTACCTATTTAAAAAACCATTTATCCCTTTCCAAGCCAAGGCCCGTGGTATGGACTTTTACAGAAGTAGAAAAAGAAGTTCTTGCTGCTCTTTACTCTCAAGGACCCATTTCTCTCAAGGCTTTAAGCCGAAGTTCTTCTATGAGAAGACCTCAGCTCATTCAATGGTTAGCCTTGTGGAAGTCTTGGGGCTTGGTAGAAGAGGTATGGACGGATGGAAAGTACTTTTATAGATCCACAGAAGAGATTTCTTAACCTCCTTTCGCCAAAGTTTTGGGCATAAAAAAAACCCTCTTACTAAGGGGTCTTTTTACCGAGTAGGAGCAGCCTTATAGTATTACCCTAATGAACCGAAACCTACGAGATAGCAAAGAATCCCTCTCAGCACCTCAAAGATTAAAAACCCTCCGAATTGATATTTTGGATTCTACGAATGACCCGATGTTAATGTAAAATGGTTGCAATTATTCGTCGAGCACTCCCTTGATTTCTAAATTCAAAAAGATATATACCCTGCCATACTCCTAGAGCTAACTTGTGATTTCTAATGGGCAATGTGATTTGATGTCCCACAAAGGCAGATTTTATATGGCTAGGCATATCATCAGGGCCTTCTTCAACATGGGTAAAATATGGCTCGTTTTCTGGAATATACCTATCTATAAAAGCCTGGAAGTCAACCCTGACATTAGGGTCTGCATTTTCATTGACTCCAATCCCAGCGGAGGTATGTTGCAGGAATAAGTGTAGCAATCCCGTTTCTGGCATTTCTGGAATTTGCTCCATTATTTCTTGGGTAACCAAATGTATTCCACGCGCCTTTTGACGCAATTCAATATTATAGGACAATGTCATTTTCTGCTAAATAATGTTGTACAATCGCTAGGCCTCCTGGGAGGGTTTCCATTGCCCATTTTATTTTTAATTGAATTTGTTTTCTCTCAGAGAGGGTAAATGAAGAATCTCTAAGTCTATAATCCAGAACTCCAAGGGTTATTCCTAAACTTACAGAGACATTAAAGCTTTCCATATATCCCTTCATAGGAATGGTAAACCTTCCATAACAGGCATTGGCCAAAGAATCAGAAATCCCGTGGACCTCATTTCCAAAAACCAAGCATACCGGTTTTTCTAGGGGCAAATCATAAAGTGAAACCGCATCCTGAGATGGCATGGCAGCCCATAGGTCATATCCAGAATCCACGATATCAGAAATCATTTTTTCGCGTCGGTTAGGTCCTTTATCGTATTGAGAAATGGTCAACCACTTCTCTGCTCTTTTAGAAATGGGGGGTTGCACCGCATAGGGCAAATCCGTCTCTAGGGCAAATACCTGATCAATACCAAAACCATCTGCTGTCCTTAACAAGGCAGAGGCATTGTGATCCTCTCTTAGGTTTTCTGTACAAACCGCAAGGTGTTGAGTCCTGTTTTTTGCCTTGGTATCAAAGAGTTGCCTCTTATGAGGGGTCACCCTGTCCAACAAAAAAGAGTACAAATCATCCTGTTCTACATCCGTAAGGCTCTTTATGGTTTGAATCATGAAAATTGTTGAGAAAAAATAATTGTAAATATACAAATAGCATTTGCCCTAAGAATGCAGGTTTTCACTTAAATTTGCGATCTAAACAAGAGATTATGTTAAATAAAGGTTTGAGAATAGGATTGGCTTCTGCCCTATTTATTTTGGCTATTTGGATGTTTATTGAAGGTGAAATTGGCACGGGTATCATGTGGTTCCTACTTGCCGGATTGGTCCTGCTGACCTATTTTAGAAACGAAAGAATACTTATGTCCTTTTGGTACCTGAGAAAAAATAACTTTGAAAAGGCAGAGGGAGTAATTGATAGAATTAAAAATCCAGAACAAAGCCTTATTAAAAGCCAATTGGCCTACTTCTACTTTCTCAAGGGAATGATAGAATCTCAAAGGGGCATTGGCAAGGCAGAAACCATGCTTAAAAAGGCCCTCAATACAGGTCTTAGAATGAAGCAAGATCAAGCCATGGCTAAACTTCAATTGGCAGGAATTGCCATTGCAAAGCGCAGAAAAAGAGAAGCCACCAACTTATTGGCAGAGGTTAAGAAATTAGATTCTAAGGGCTTACTAGACGATCAAGTAAAATACATAAAGCAAGGGCTTAAGAAAATTTAAACCCTTAGTCGGCGTTTCGCATTCAAGTCCCATCCATAAACGCATGTTTACGACACGGTGAAAAAGCTCATTTTTAAATATTCCATCTATTTGCTGTTCCTTGTTGTTGCTGCCATAGGCAGTTTTTACTTTTTAGTAAAATCAGGGGTATTTGGCGAAATGCCTTCGGAACAGCAGCTCATTTCCATAGATCAGGATGAGGCCACTGTAGTTATCGATAGGTTTGGAAACCTTATTGGCTCCTATTATCAGAGCAATAGAATCATCATTGATCATTCAGAGATTCCCCATCACCTTTCCAATGCATTGGTAGCCACTGAGGATGTTCGATATTTTGAACATTCAGGGATAGATTGGAGATCTTGGGTTAGGGTGTTTTTTAGGAGTATTATTCTGCGTGACCGATCCGGAGGAGGTGGTTCTACACTTACCCAGCAATTAGCAAAGAACCTATTTGGCAGAGCCTCCTATGGGTTTTTATCCGTTCCGGTAAACAAGTGCCGAGAAATTATCATCGCCCAACAATTAGAGGAAATCTACACCAAAGAGGAAATTCTAACCCTCTATTTAAATACCGTGCCTTTTGGCGAAAACACCTTGGGAATAGAATCTGCTTCTCTTAGATATTACGGAAAACACACCCCTCAACTCAGTATAGAAGAATCCGCAGTATTGGTAGGATTGCTCAAGGCTAATACCTATTACAACCCACGGATAAATCCTGAAAACGCCCTGTTTAGGCGCAATGTGGTTTTGGGTCAAATGAAGAAGTATGAGTTTATCACCCCCTCCTTTGGTGACTCGGTATCCCAACTCCCCCTCACCATAAATTACTACAACTTGGCCAGAGAGTCCCCCGCTCCCTATGCCTTGGTGCAAATCAAAAAAGAAGCCGAAGCCTTGCTGGGAAGCTCTGATCAGTACACCAAAGGCTCAATAGATAGAGAGGGTTGGGTAATTAAAACCACTCTAGATAGGAGACTTCAAGAATGGGGAAATGAATCCGTGAGAAACCAAATTGAATTCCTGCAAGGCCCCTTTGATAGAGACCAAAGAAAGAGAGGGTCTCTTGTAGAATCTTCTGAATTAATACAAAGAGAAATTAAAAAGACCACCAGGTTTAAGCGATGGAGAAAAAATGGAATTACACGATCTCATATTAGTGATTCCCTAAAGGTAGAAAGAGAAGTTCTAATCTATGATAAAGGAGAAGCCAACCTAAGGTCCTTTAGCATGTTAGATAGTATCATTTTTGAACAGAGACGATTATTTGCTGGATTTGTAGCCATGGTACCAAAAGACGGAGCCATACGAGTTTGGGTGGGCGGTGTAGATCATGCATTTTTCCCCTACGACCAAGCCTTGGCAAAAAGACAAACCGCTTCTACCTTTAAGCCTGTTGTGTATGCCGCCGCTTTAGAAACGGGAATTTCTCCTTGTTCCTACATAGAAAACATTCAGAGAGATTACGATGGCTACCAGCCCAAAAATGCATCCAATACATACGGAGGATTTTACAGTCTTAGGGGGGCGTTAAAAAACTCCCTAAATGTGGTCAGTGTTGCTTTGCAAAATGAGATTGGTGCCAATGCGGTGGTGCAAACTGCAAGAAAGCTAGGAATTAAGGGAAAGATTGACCCCGTACCCTCCATGGCCTTAGGAGTCAATTCATCTAGCCTTAGAGAAATGCTTCCCGTCTATGCAGCTTTTGCAAATGGAGGAAAAACGGTACAGCCTTATTTTATTACAGAAATTGTAGATGCCAAGGGAAAAACCATTTACAAAAGACCCCAACCCAAAGACATTGTGGCCATAGAAAAAGAAACGGCTCAAATAATGCAAACCATGCTTAAGGCCGTTGTAGAAGGTGGTACGGCACAAAGAATTCGTTCTCAATACCATCTTACTGGCCATTACGCAGGAAAAACCGGTACGGCTCAGGACTATGCAGACGGTTGGTTTATTGGGTTTTCGCCGGAGTTAGTTGCAGGAGCTCGCGTAGGGGCCTCCTCTCCCACCATACATTTTTCTTCAGGTGCTTGGGGAGCGGGATCACGTATGGCTTTACCTATTTGGGCTAGCTTTTTTGGGAAAATAGAAAAGACCAAAGCCTACCAAAATCTGGCTTTTACACCCTTTGCTCCTTTGGATTCTAACCTTCAAACCCTTGTAGATTGCCCAGATTTTAAGGAAGGAGACTTTTGGGATGATGTCACAGGCTTCTTTGGGGGTCAGGACGATATTATCTACCAACTAAAAAAGGACAGTGCTACTTTATACCAAGAAGATCAAGTCAAAAAAAAGGCACTAAATCAAGAAAACAATTCAGAAGACCGGAGTTTTTGGGATAAGGTGTTTGGTCGCAATAAGTAAAACCCCACCTTTGTAGTATGAGATACTGGCTACTAATTATGGGTATGATGGCTCCATTTACGGCAATTTGGTCGCAGAGCTGGGCACCTAATTATCAAGGGGATCTCATTTATTCCTCAGAGAAAAACCATCTCTCTGGGACCTATTCTATAGAGGTCGATGCACCCCTAGACTCACTTTTTAATCTACCCGTAGAACTTTGGTCTCGAGCCGTTACCCCCAAAAACAGTCCTTTGGCTCAAGAGTGGATCAACAATCAAAACACCTCTTTGTATTTTTCTTCAAAGGAAAATTTAGGGAGTTTTTCCATTTCGGCATTACGAGTATTCGTGGATGGGAACCCTCGGGCCTTTGATACCGTGGCCCATGGTGACATTCTCTCCATCAAATTTTTACAATCCGTCCAAAAAGGTCAATCCCTAAGACTTGAATGGGAATTTACCTCTCAATTGCCATTGAGAAAAATGGGTGGATTTGGAGTAGATGCAGAAATGATTCAACTTGTTCACGCACTTCCCACCCTCTCTGCTTTTGATACAATCTTTAGACCTATTCATTCTAATATTAGACAACACAGCCTGTCTACAGAGTACTCGGCTCAAATTTCTCTTACCTATCCCAATGGGTTTGAACCTGAAGGCCCTGGGGAATTCTCTTTCCAAAAAGAAAACAATGCAACCAAGACCACTTGGAAGTATTCAGGTCCCGGTATTCCTGGGTTTTCGCTGATTAAGACTACTCGCCTAGAAAATATTCAGTATCAAACTACCCGAGGAAAATTAAATATAGAATGGGGAATGATTCCCAATACCAACTTTCCCATTACTCCAGAAGGCATAGACCATATTCAAGAGTACCTGTATTCCAATGGTTTTCCTATACTACCCAAGGATAGTAGGGTTAGAGTCATTCATGAAAAATACCATTTAAAAAGTCACCCTCAGATGCTCTGGGTAGAATCCACGGACAAACCCCACAATGCGGAGGTTAGGCTTCTCAGATCCTGGATAGAAGCTCTTTGGCTAAACCAATTTATGATTAACGACCATTTGCACCCTTGGGTAACTCAAGGATTTATGCAAAAGGCGGAAGACGAATATTTAGCCACCTACCATCCCGATCAAAAATTATTAGGGTGGGCTGCCTCCACCTGGGCTGCCAAGGTATTTGATGTAGATCAATACGACCCATCGTATAAAACCAAGGCATTACATTGGTTTATGGCCAGACAAGGGTTTTCTCAACCCTTGGCCGATTCCTCTAACACGTATCCCAAATTGATGTATCAATCGGTAGTTATCGGACGAGGTTCTGAGTGGCTTTCTACCCTTCAAAATATTGCTGGAGACACAGAATTTAAGAGGGGAATCAAGAAGTTTATCCAAGAGAATCCAAAGCATCCAAGTCCCAAAGATATTCTACAATCTGTAGATTACTATTCCAATGAAAGGTTGGATTGGTTCTTGGGCGACGGATATTCTACGGCCGGAATTGTTGACTATGCGTTAACCGGAAACGAGCATTGTTCTTATGTGCACACGGTAGATGTTGTAAATAGAGGAGATATAACGCTTCCCATTCGAATATCTGGGGTAAAAGACGATCAAACAGTTATTTCTGAGGTGTTTGATAGTATTTCCGAAACCCAGACCGTAAGTTTTCACGTAGAAGACTATGACTACCTAATGTTAGACAGAGAGGGCCTCCTGCCAGATATTAATAACAAGAATAACACCACTCACACCCGAAAGTACTTTCAGGGTTTTGAACCTTTGCGATTACAATTTTACACCAGCTTTGAGGATCCCCATAAAACTCAAATCTTTTGGTTCCCTAGTCTTAAGTTCAATGCTTATGATAAATTACTGCCGGGAATCAGAATCTACAATCGCACCTTGATCCCCAAGAAATTTGAATACTGGATTGGTCCTGATTACTCAATAGGAACGGGAAAACTAACGGGAGTAGGAAGCTTTAAGTACAACCACACATCCCCTACTTCCAATGTAAGATTATGGTCTTTGGGTCTGTATACCCGATATTATCACTATGCACCTGATTTAGCCTATTTCCGGTTTTCGCCTGCTTTAAACATCTACTTTAAAAAGCCCTATGCCCGCTCCACCTTACAAAGGAAGCTACGACTAAGATATGTTATGGTAGACAGGGAGTTGGCTCCTAATCTTGAGCCCGGGATCAGTCCATTAACGGTTAGCAATGCATCGTACAGTGTTTGGAACGCCTCCATGACATGGGAGGATGTTAACATTCTTTCTCCTTATAAGATTGTAGCAGATGCTCAGGTCTCCAATGACTTTGGCCGATTGAGTGCCATGGTGGACAAGCGTTGGATGTTGCCCAACAAAAGGTGGTTAATATGGAGGTCCTTTGCCGCAGGAATGCTTACTTCCAATTATTCTGGAAACAGCGAGGACACCTATTTTGCTATGGGACTCTCCGGTACCAGAGACTACTTGTTTGATTACTATTTTATTGGAAGATCAGATACGGAAGGTCTTTGGTCCCGTCAGTTTTTTGTCTCAGATGGTGGTTTTAAATCATCTACGGATGTATACGGCACAAACTTTATGCTAACTACTGGAGTAAATGTGCCTATCTGGACGGTATTTGGAGCGTATGGAGATATTGGATATGTGGACAATTTTAATACCGTATATTGGGATTACGGGTTAAGAATCAGCTTGTTGACTGACTTTTTAGAATTTTACCTACCCCTACAATCTAGCCAAAGGGATTTTATCTATGAATCCGACTATTTGTCCAATGCAAGAATGGTTTTGAATGTAGAAATCGATCAAATCATTGACAGGGTAAGACGAGGATGGTATTAAATTCTTCCGTTTTTTAGAAAAATCAAGAGGCAAATTTCATTTTTTTCAGTCAATCTTTTCTGTTTTGCAAACTCACTAACCTATCCCAATAGGAGGTTTTCCATTACTTTTTGGGCGCTTAATTTCGTACATTTGCGAGACATCAGTTCAACTCAAATCAAAGCTTTTCATGGAAAAATCAAACACCCAGGAACAAATTTCACTTGAGGAATTCAAAACCTCTGTACTCAATGATTATTCATTGGCTCAGACCAGCAGAGAAACTAGTTTATTGGGTAGACGGGAAGTTTTGACAGGAAAAGCCAAGTTTGGGATTTTTGGTGATGGTAAGGAGTTGGCACAAATTGCCTGGTCTAAAGTATTCCAGAATGGAGATTTTAGATCAGGGTATTACAGGGATCAAACCTTTATGATGGCCATAGGGCAACTTTCTGTACAAGAATTTTTTGCCAGTTTGTATGCCGATACCAAATTAGAAAATGAGCCAGCGTCTGCAGGTAGACAAATGAATGGTCACTTTGCGACGCGTTCTCTTGATGCCAATGGAAATTGGGTATCTCTAGTGGACCAAAAGAACTCCAGTGCAGACATTTCCCCTACTGCAGGGCAAATGCCCAGATTATTGGGATTGGCCCAGGCCTCCAAAATATATAGGAACGTAGACGGGCTTTCGGCCGAAAATAAATTCTCTAGAAGCGGAAATGAAGTTGCTTGGGGTACCATTGGAAATGCCTCCACCTCAGAAGGTCTCTTTTTTGAAACTATCAATGCGGCAGGAGTTTTACAAGTACCTATGGTGATTTCAGTTTGGGATGATGAATACGGTATTTCTGTTCATGCTAAACACCAAACGACAAAAGAAAATATTTCTACCATTTTAGCCGGTTTTCAAAGAGATGAAGACGCAGAGGGTTATGAAATTATTCGAGTAAATGGTTGGGATTATGCTGCCTTGGTAGAAGCTTACGAAAAGGCTTCTAAAATCGCTAGGGAGCAGCACATACCCGTGATGATTCATGTTAGAGAAATGACTCAACCTCAGGGTCACTCTACGTCTGGTTCGCATGAACGATACAAAAACGAAGAAAGACTTGCCTGGGAGGCGGAGTATGATTGTATTGCTCAAATGAGAAAATGGATTCTCTCTTCGGCATTAGCCACTGAGGAAGAATTGGATGCATTGGATAAAGCCGCTAAAAAAGCAGTAAGAGAAGCAAAGATAGCCGCGTGGAGCAATTACCTCAATCCCATTGCGGAGGAGGTTTCTGAAATGTCTCAACTCCTAACTGCCTTGGCAGGATCTAGCCCACAGGGTGCCTTTATTGAAAAATTGAATTCTGACCTAAGAGCGCAAACAGAGCCCTTGAGAAGAGATATAATTTCTGCAGGGCGAACGGCCCTACGAATGGTAAGGTCAGAGAGCTCTTCAGAAAAGAGCGCATTATTGGCTTATCTTAAGAAGTCGGACGGCATTAATTGGGATAGATATTCCTCATATTTGACTAGCGAGACCTCGGGTAAAGCCATAGACATTGCGGAAGTGGCTCCCTTGTACGAGGATGAGTCCAATAGGGTAGATGCCCGATTGATACTTAGAGATAATTTTGACCATGTACTGGCAAATAAGCCTGAGGTCCTAATCTTTGGCGAGGACTCCGGAAAAATCGGGGATGTAAACCAAGGTTTGGAAGGCTTACAAGAAAAGCACGGAGAACTTCGAGTTAGTGATGCAGGAATTAGAGAGGCAACCATTTTAGGTCAAGGAATAGGAATGGCTATGAGGGGCTTGAGACCAATAGCCGAAATTCAATATTTGGACTACCTATTATATGCCCTTCAAATAATGAGTGACGATCTTGCAACGGTGCACTACCGAACCAAGGGTGGACAAAAAGCGCCTGTAATTGTAAGAACTCGGGGGCACAGACTAGAAGGAGTTTGGCATTCTGGATCTCCTATGGGAGCTATTATTAATGCCGTAAGAGGTATGAATGTCTTAGTTCCTAGAAACATGACAAAGGCCGCTGGTTTTTACAATACCATGCTTGAGGCCGATGAACCTGCCTTGATTGTAGAATGCTTAAATGGGTATAGACTTAAAGAGCCCATGCCTTCTAATATTGGTGCCTTTAAAACACCAGTAGGTGTAGTAGAAACCCTGTCAGAAGGTAGTGATATCACCTTAGTTACCTACGGTTCTACTTGTAGGATTGTCACCGAAGCGGCCCAACAGCTAGCTGCACTAGAGGTATATGCAGAAGTAATTGATATTCAGAGTCTTTTGCCTTTTGACTTAAACCATGATCTAGTAAAGAAATTATCAAAAACCAATAGGTTAATGGTGATTGACGAAGATGTTCCCGGTGGGGCATCTGCCTATATTCTTCAACAAATATTAGAGGTTCAAGGAGGATACCAATATTTGGATTCTGCCCCTACTACACTAACGGCAAAAGCCCACAGACCTGCTTACGGAACCGACGGGGATTACTTTAGTAAACCCAGTGTTGATGACGTGGTAGAAAAGGTTTACGAAATCATGCACGAGGTAGATCCCATTAAATACCCTGCACTCTACTAAACAAACATGCAAAAACCTGTAAAGCTCTTTCCCAACACGGTAAATGGCGTTGTAGAAACCCTATTAGATATTTTCTTAGAAGGTGTCTACGCTGACAAAGCAATAGAACGCACCCTAAAAGCCAATTCTAAGTGGGGAGCTAGAGATAGATCCTTTGTAGCTGAAAACACCTATGACATGGTTAGGTGGTGGAGAAAACTCTGGGCACTTTATGGCAAACCCGAGTCTCTAAAGCCTCAACCAATAGCTGAACTATTTGGGGTTTGGTGGCAATACAAAGGTCAAAAACTACCCGATTGGGAACTTTTTGAAGACGTAGTAGACTTTCCCATTTCTAAGAGATTAGAAGCTCTCTCCGATGACCTTACCATTCAGCAATCCTATCCTGATTGGATTCACGAAATCGCACAGGCAGAATTAGGTGATCTCTGGCCCACCATTGCCATAGAATCCAACAAGCCTGCAGAAATGATTGTTAGAGCAAATTCCATAAAGGCAACAAGAGACCAAGTAGCCAAAGCCTTTTTGGATCAAGGAATAGAAACCACTCCTCTTCCCTTTAACTCAGAAGGTTTAGCCCTCAAGAAAAGGGTCAATCTATTTAGAGTCCCTGCCTTTGCCAAAGGCTGGTTTGAAGTCCAGGATGGTGGATCACAGCTCATTGCTCCTTTTTGTAGACTGGAGGCAGGGCATCGTGTTATTGACGCCTGTGCAGGTGCCGGAGGGAAGTCTCTACACTTAGCAGCACTACTAAAAAACAAGGGACAGGTCCTAGCCATGGATACGGAAGCTTGGAAGTTGATGGAACTCAAAAAAAGAGCTCGTAGAAACAGTGCTCATAACATAGAGACTCGCCTAATAGAAAATTCTAAAGTGATTAAGCGTTTGGCAGGAAAGGCCGATCGTGTTCTTTTGGATGTCCCTTGCTCCGGACTGGGAGTTCTCAAGAGAAACCCAGATGCCAAGTGGAAACTCAACCCCAAGGCCTTAGTAGAAACTCGAGCACTTCAAGCACAAATTCTATCTAACTATTCCAAAATGGTCAAACCCGGCGGAATGCTGGTTTACGCCACTTGTAGTATTTTACCATCAGAAAATCAAGACCAGATTAGATCCTTTTTGGATTCTGAACCCAAAGATTTTACCTTACTAGAAGAAAAGACACAGCACCCTTCTGAGTTTACCGATGGGTTTTATATGGCATTACTTCAAAAAAATGGCTGATTTCACCAAGACCACAGAGTCTAATTCTGCATACGAAGGACTAGAAAACATGTCCATCAAAGACCTCCTATTCAATATCAATAAGGAGGATCAGACAGTGGCATATTCCATAGAAAAAGTCCTTCCCAATATTCAAAAACTTGTGGAGTCCATACTCCCGAACTTTACAGGAAATGGAAGACTCTTTTATATTGGTGCAGGGACTAGTGGCCGATTGGGTATTGTTGACGCCAGTGAGTGCCCCCCAACCTTTGGAGTTGATCACGGAAAAGTCATAGGACTTATTGCCGGTGGAGATTCGGCCATAAGAAAAGCCGTAGAATTTGCAGAAGATGATGACCGCCAAGCCTGGAAAGATCTATTGGAACACAAACCAACGGAAAGTGATGCCGTTATTGGAATTGCTGCAAGTGGCACCACGCCCTATGTTATTGGTGGATTAAGAGAAGCTCAAAAGCATGGGTTGGTAACAGGCTGCATAACCTGTAATCAGGGCAGTCCCATAACTCAAGCTTGTGAATTCCCTGTAGCCGCAGTGGTAGGCCCTGAATTTGTTACGGGAAGTACTCGAATGAAAGCGGGAACGGCGCAAAAGCTCATCCTCAATATGATTTCCACCTCCTTAATGATTGCTATAGGCAAGATTAAAGGAAATAAAATGGTAGATATGCAACTCTCTAACCACAAATTAGTAGGAAGGGGAACCCAGATGGTTATGGAAGCTACAGGATTAACGCAAGACCAAGCAGAAACTCTCCTATTGGATTGTGGCTCCGTTAGAAGTGCCATAGAAAAACATCAATCTCAGAGCCAATGAGTTCTAATAAAGAATTAATATCCAAGGGCTTGAGATACCTCGCCTTCTCTTTTCCTTTTTTATTTGGAGGCCCTACTCTATTTGTAGCCATGTACGCCAAGGACCTAACCTTTTGGATTTACTTTTCTGTAGGTATCATGGCCCTTGCCATCTTTCTGGCTGTAAAGGGATTGCGAATGGTCCTCAAAGGTTTTTTTAATTCCTAGAGTGCCAGTCATCCTTTTTAAATTAAGATCGGTCAATAAGTCTAAATCCTTCTGAGTGTATATTTTCAATAACCAGAGCTTCGTCCTCTTTGAGGTACTTTCTCAATTTGGCTACATACACATCCATAGATCTACCGGTAAAGTAGTTGTCATCTCCCCATATTTTGTTGAGGGCCAGACTTCTTGGCATTAAATCATTGACGTGTAGTACCAATAATTTGAGAAGTTCTCCTTCTTTGGGGCTGAGTTTTTTTACAGCTCCTTCTCTAGATAACTCCCTTAGCTTAGAGTTATAGCTAAAGCTTCCCAAGGTAAACTCTGTCTTTTCTGACATGCTAGATTCTTGAAGGCTTCTAGACAAAACAGCTTGAATTTTATGAAGTAATATATCGCTATCAAATGGCTTGGTGAGATAGTCATCTGCTCCCGCTTTATAGCCTTGAAGTATATCCTCCTTCATACTCTTTGCAGAGAGAAAGATAAAGGGTTGCTGAGGCTCAATTTTCCTGATTTCGCCCGCAAGGGTAAAACCATCCATTTTTGGCATCATGATATCTAGAATACACAAATCAAAATGTCCTTCCTTAAAGGCTTCCAATCCGGCTTCTCCATCAATGGCATGGGTGATTTCAAAATCATTGAGTTCTAAAAAGTCCTTGAGAATCATTCCAAAATTGGGATCGTCCTCAACGAGCAAAATATGTGCATTAGGATTCATATATAGGTAGTGTTACGGTGAATGTACTTCCTTGGTTAACTTCGCTTTCTACGGTAATCTCACCCCCATGGGCGCTTACCATATCCAGGGCATAGCTCAAACCGAGACCATGACCCTTTACATTGTGTATATTTCCGCGTTCTTCGCGATAAAATCTTTCAAAAATACTCTTCTGGACCTCCATGGACATCCCTTGACCTTGATCAATGATTCTAACTTGAACACTGTGGTCAACCACTCGCGAAGAAACGTGTATTCTAGGCTCGTCAGGGCTATATTTTAGAGCATTCTCTAAAATATTAACTACAACGTTCTTTAAGTGAACAGGATCTGCATTTACTTCTGTCTTTCCGGCCGTAAAGCTAGTAGACAATATTCCCGATCTATCATCCACGGGCAGACGCATATGATCAACGGAATCTTCCAATAGGTCATCAAAGGTTATTATTTCTTTTTTGAGCTCCAATTCATTCTTGTCCAACATAGCCATCTTAAGCACTTTTTCTACTTGGTCGTGCATTCTCCGATTTTCTTGCTGAATGATTTTGGAATAGTGCTTTCTCTTTTCTTCATTACCCGAAACCTTGGGGTTATTTAGAGCATCCACAGCCAAGTTAATGGTGGCTAATGGTGTTTTAAACTCATGGGTCATATTATTGATAAAGTCCGTTTTTATTTGGGATATCTGCTTTTGAGCTAGCATTAAGTTTAAGGTACGGTAAAAGGCAAAAATAATAACGGCCGTAAAAAACAAGGCCAAGGCCATAAGGGACCAAAGGGATTTAAATAGATAGCCTTCTTTTCCTGGAAAATTAATGAGTAACCACTTGGCTGAACTCAACATATCATTTGAAAACACTGGGATTTTAAAAACGGAGTCATCCATGGCAAAGTGAGCACTCTGCAAAGGTGTTTCTCTACCATCCTCCAAAATCATATATTCAAATTGTGCTTTAATCCCCCTCATCTTTAGCTCTTCGGAAATGATGGAGTCAATTTCTATGGATGAGAATCGCTCATACAAAGGTAGAATGGCTTTCATCCTTTGAAACATCATTTGATTGAACATAGAATCCATGGCATTCATCTTCTTTACCAAGCCTTTTTTAATGACTTGGCTAGAACCATGAGAAGAAATTTCTATATAACCTTGCGAATTCCCTGTTGTAGGGAGTTGATTTCCTTGAGCCGTTGAAAATGAGTAGGAAGAATCCTCTTGAAAAGAATCATAAAAATCTTTTTGCTGATCGTACAGGTGCTTAGTCTCTAATGCTTCTAATCTCTGGGAGATATTTTGGAGGGCTCCATACACTTCCAGATTAAATCTATTTTCTCTAAGCTCTAAGGCATTGGAAATCCAATAGGCTTGAAGTCCCACCAAACCCATCAGGGCTGCCGAAATTCCAAGAATAAGTGATTTGATACCTATGCCTTTTTTCATCTTCTACAAATGTAACGGACACAGGCACACGAGCGTCTTGCTTAACAGGAATTTAACTAGGCTAGAAAAGACTATCAACAATGTCCTCTATCCTTACTCCTTCGGCCTCTGCTTTGTAGTTTCTTATCACCCTGTGTCTTAAGATGTCATAGGCGACCGCCTTAATATCCTCTTCCTCTGGAGTGTATTTACCCCTGATGGCAGCGTGTGCCTTGGCGGCAAGAATTAAGTTTTGAGAAGCTCTTGGGCCCGCTCCCCAACTCACGTATTGTTTCACCTTATCAGAAGCCATTTCCCCTTTAGGTCGGGTCTTATTGACCATAGAAACGGCCATTTCAAAAATGTGGTCCGTGACAGGCATTCTGCGCAGAAGGTCCTGAATCTTGAGGATATCCTCTCCGGTAAGTACGTTGTTTATGGTTTCCGAAACATTACCCGTGGTTTTTTTAACAATATCTACCTCTTCACTAAAGGAGGGATAATCTACATAGATAGAGAACATAAATCTATCCAATTGTGCTTCAGGTAAGGGATACGTTCCTTCTTGTTCTATGGGGTTTTGAGTAGCTAATACAAAAAAGGGCTCCTCCAACTTATAAGTATGCCCTGCAGCTGTAACCGATTTTTCTTGCATGGCTTCAAGGAGTGCCGATTGAGTTTTGGGTGGAGTCCTATTGATTTCGTCTGCTAAAATAATGTTGGCAAACAACGGTCCTTTTACAAAGGTGAATTTTCTATTCTCATCCAATATCTCAGAACCAACAATATCAGAAGGCATAAGATCAGGGGTGAATTGAATTCTAGAAAAATCCAATCCCAAAGCTTGAGAAATGGAATTGACCAAAAGAGTTTTAGCCAAGCCAGGAACTCCCACAAGAAGAGCATGGCCTTTACAAAAGATAGAAAGTATAACTTTTTCTACCGCATCCTCCTGACCCACAATGACCTTGCTGATTTCCTTCTTTAAGGCCAGATGTTGGCGTACTAGGGTATCAATGGCTTTGACATCACTCATTAGTTACTTGCGTTGTCCTTGAGCCAATCGTTCTCAAAATCGCACTCAAAGTATTCATTGTTGACCTTTACATAGGTCTCTTTTAGTTTTTCTTGTATCCAATCTTCCATGGCCTTTGCTTGCTTCCTACTGAGTGCAAAGGTTTGAATTTTGGTGTAATCGTCTCTTAGATTAGCCTTGTGCGGCTCAATCTTATCAATCAGCTTTAGAAGTCTATACCCTTCATTGCCATCTGGTTTTCTAAAAAATGCTGCGCTAGAAATTTGTCCCTTGTCAAGGGTTTCTATGGTCACAAATACAGAACGGTCCAATTGGCTGATCTCCCATTTGGTATCGCCCGTGTTAAGATTCACAAGTGTTCCTGAGTTGTATCGGGTATCCTTGTCTTCAGAAAATTCTTTTGCCGCCTCCTTAAAGCTCGTCAACCCATCATTGATGGACCTGCGCAAAGAATCTAAAAATGATTGAGCCTCTAGTAAGTTTGCATCGCTAATTTTTGGCTTTATCAAGATATGCCTTAAATCCAACTCTTCTCCCCTCTTAACCTGAACTTGGACAATGTGATATCCAAATTCAGATTTAAAGGGATCCGAAATCTCTCCTACCTGAAGGTTAAAGGCTACTGCTTCAAATTCTTTTACAAATTGGCCGCGTTTAATTCCAATGTATTCTCCTCCATTTTTGGCGGATCCGGGATCTTCTGAATACAGAATTGCCATGGTAGAGAAACTCGTTCCTCCCTCTATCCTTTGCTTGAGGCCCTTGAGCTTATCAATGGCATCTTGCTCTGCCTCTGGACTTACTTCTGGGTACTTTACAATTTGCGCCACCTCTACCTCTGTATTGATAAGGGGAAGAGAATCTTGGGGCAAGCCATCAAAGTATTCCTGAATTTCTGAAGGAGTAACCTCTACATTGGAGGTAATATGACCTTGCATTCTTTGGGCTGTCAACTGGTTCTTCATAAAGGGCCTCATCTCCTCTTTAATCTCAACCATTGATTTTTTATAGTATTCTTCTAGCTTTTCTTTGGATCCTATCTGGTAAACCAATTGTTCTAGCCTTCTGTCCATATTGCTCTCTACCTCTTCATCACTGACGGCTATAGAGTCAATTTCGGCGTGGTGTATCAGCAATTTTTCGAAGAGCATATCTTCAAAAACTCTACACTTGGTAATATTTGCAATCTCTCCTCCTTGCAGGACAAAACTTTGATGTTGCTGGTCTACCTCAGATTTAAGAATAATCTCATTACCCACTACAGCAACCACCCCATCAACAAGAGAGGGCTGAGCCCATCCCGCCAAAGGCAATACCCAAGCAAGAGCAAGGGTTTTAATATATTTCGAAATCTCCTTTGTCATATGCGTCTTCTACGAGTCCTTTTTCCATAGAAGCTAATAGTTCTAGCTTTCTCTGGTTTAAGATAATACTCTTTATTGTGTTTTTTACGTAAGGTAAAGGTGAAACGTCATCCTCTACTTTATATTCTGAAATTAACAGTAGATAGGTCTGAGCAGAATCAGTGAGTTTCACATATTTATTGCGGGATAGAAACTGTTGCTGATTGTAATCATTAAGGGGCAGTTGTTTAAGTAAGTCATTAAATCGAATCCAATTGGTATCCGCTAAATTGTATTGAGTGGCAAACTGAGAAACAAATCCAAAAATCCAATCTCTATCTACCTCTCTGTTCTTACTGAATTTCTTTTCTAAATCAGAAATACCTGAGACCTGATTATTTATCACTACATACTTGGCCTTGAGAATGTTTTCTTTGAGCTCAAAGTTGGGTTTATTATTCTCATAGTACTCTACAATTTGTTGGTCAGAAATGGCAGTATCTAACTTTTGATTGATATAAAGTTCTTCATATCTGTGCTTTAGAAGATCTTTTCTGTATTGAGCTACCAGGTCCTCCAACTCCTTAAGATCATCACCTAAGTTGTACTTAGCTTTTGACACCACAATCTGATCCTTGGCCCATGTATGAATGTATTGATTGACCAAAAGAGTACTGTCCTCTGGCGTAATACTCGGTGGCAGCATTTGTTCTATCTCCTCTGCTGTTAGATACGCATCGTAAACCCTGGCAACCAATCGTTGATCACTCGGATTGTTTTTCTTACAACCACTTATTAAAAGGGCCGTCAAGAACAACCCTATATATAACTTTCCATTCATCGAGTACCTTCTAATCTTTGGGTAGTGCATTAAAGACTTCTTGGTCAACGACCACTGGATATTTTGCTCTAAGTTCTACTATCCAATCAGATTCCAATTGTTTTTGATATCCGGCAATGGCGAGGCCTTTTGCCTCATCAAGAGACTTTGCTCCTGGAGGAATAATCTCTCTAACCTGATACACCATAACTCTACCATCATCTAACTCCGAAGAATAAATCCCTTGGCTCCATTCTAGGGCATCTAGGTCTGCGCGCTCTCCCCTTTGAGAAATCGTAGAATCCAATTGAAGGTTTAATGCATTGTTATTGTTAAGCTTAGAAGTTATAGCCTGAGGATTCTCCCCTTTTTCAAGTTTTTTACTGACTTTTTTGGCCATTTTTTTATCCTTGGCCGTAAAAATCATTACATCCATTCTTTCATTCCACTGATAATTAGAAACATGGGTATCAAAATAAGTCTGCAGTCCTACGGCATCTTCCATGGCCTTGTTCCAAACCTTCTTTTCGGTTAGGTCAAATAATAAAATTCCGTCTCTATACTCATTCACTAAATATCTAAAGGCAGGATATTTTACACTTAGGTTTTTATCCTCTAATTCTATAAGAATCTTATCAACGTAATTGCTGTACAGTCTGCTTACCTCTATTTCAACGGAAGATTCTCCTTTGATGGGTCTCTGGTATTTGGCAAGGTAATCTGCAAATACTCCTTGTGAATATTCCACATCGTCTATAGTAAACAAGGTTTTGGTCATCTTTTTGGCAGAAGAAGGATCCCACTTCCCAGAAAGATAACTCTCATCCACTTTCTTGAGTAGTTTTCGGTAGTTCTTTGCATTCTCTTGGTAAGAGTATTCAACTTTCAATTTTTGAATAAAGGATCTTTGGGTTCTCAACTCTCTATCTCCTCCCTTTTTGATTTCCTTTTCTATTTCGGTTACGGCATCTTCGAACGGGGGAATTCCCAACTCTTTATCCAATTTGATAATATGCCAACCCATTCGGGTTTTAAAGGGCTTTGAATATTCTCCAATGGTTTTTAGACCGAAGGCGACATCCTCAAACTCATCAATCATTTGTCCTGTTCCAAAGGGCATTAACTCCCCTCCATTGGCAGAAGAGGACTTGTCTTCTGAATATTTTTTTGCCAATTCCGCAAAGTCTTCACCAGCCTCCAATTGAGCATATATTTCGTCAATCTGACTCTTCTTTTCCTTTTGTAATTCAAAGGCAGCTTTGGGTTTATGATTAATTAGAATATGTGAACACACAATTTTTCCCCTTGAGGGCCTCATATCTGTGGTCTTTACCAAATGATACCCAAAACGAGTTCTAATGGGCATGCTTATTTCTCCCACAGGCGTTGTGTAGGCAGCTGTTTCAAAACTGTAAACCATATTAAAAACCGTAAAGTACCCTAGGTCTCCACCTCGCTGCGCAGAATAGGTATCAGTACTCACTTCCTTGGCAACGGATTCAAAAGAGGAAGTCCCATTCACAATGCTTTCTCTAATCTCTATCATTTCTCGGTACAAGGCCGCTGTATCTTCTGGACTGGCATTAGAAGAAAGATCTTTCATAATATGAGAAGCTCTCACGTCGCTTTTCATTCTCTGGTAGGCTTCTTCTATGACCTGCTCTTTGTCCTTTTTGTCCGTGAGGTAAGGTTTTGCTATTTGATCTCGGTAATTCAAAAACTCACGTTGAAAAGACGGAAGGGTATCCATTCCCAATTCCAAAGCCTCCTCGACCTTGAGTTTATAATTAACATATAACTCCAAGTACTCCTCAGGAGATTTGGGATCAATATTTCTTCCTATATCGCGATTTTTATTATAAACCGCTAAGAATTCATCCGTGTATACGTTTTTTTCATTTATGGTCATTAGAACTTCAGGGGATTCCTGGGCAGACACCGTAAATGACAAAAGCAGAAATAAATAAAGTACTCTCTTCATCTTAAGTTTTTTGAGTAGAATATTGAAATGTGTGTAACCGGCATGTTTGCGTGCCGATTCATTAAACTAATGCGCGTGAATTTATGAATAATACTGTAAACCCGGTGACTATTACAAGGGTTCTTTTGTTAAATTTTTCGCAAAAAAAAGAGGTGGTCAAACCACCTCTTTACTCTACTAAAAATGTACTATTATTAGGAGCGACTATAATTGGGCGCTTCTCTTGTGATGGAGACATCATGAGGATGACTTTCATTCATTCCTGCTGAGGTCATTCTTACAAAACGTGCGTTGGATTGTAATTCAGTAATATTGGAGGCACCGCAGTAGCCCATTCCGGCTCTTAGTCCGCCAATAAATTGATAAATCACCTCACTAACTTCTCCCTTGTAAGGTACTCTTCCTACAATTCCTTCCGGAACTAATTTTTTGATATCATCCTCTACGTCTTGGAAATATCGGTCTTTAGATCCTTTTTCCATGGCCTCAATGGAACCCATTCCTCTATAGGTCTTAAACTTCCTTCCTTCGTAAATCATAGTGTCTCCGGGAGTTTCTTTTGAACCTGCCAATAGAGATCCTAGCATTACGGTGTCTGCACCCGCTGCTATAGCCTTTACAATATCACCTGTAAATCGGATACCTCCGTCAGCAATAATGGGAACACCACTGTCTTTAATGGCCTCATATACATCCATAATTGCCGAAAGCTGGGGCACTCCAACTCCAGCAACCACACGAGTAGTACAAATAGAACCGGGGCCAATTCCTACTTTAACCGCATCTGCTCCTGCCTCTACAAGATACTTAGCGGCCTCTCCCGTTGCAATATTTCCCACCACAACATCTAGAGTTGGGTAGGCCTTTTTAACTCTCTGTAGAGCTTCTACTACCCCTTTGGTGTGACCATGGGCTGTATCGATAATAACAGCATCCACATTAGATTCTACTAAAGCCGTTACTCTTTCTAAAACATCCCCTGTAACTCCTACCGCTGCAGCCACTCTAAGTCTTCCATAAGAATCCTTGCTGGCGTTTGGTTTTACGCGGAGTTTGGTGATGTCTCTATAGGTAATAAGACCAATAAGATCACCACTGCCATTGACAACAGGTAATTTTTCTATTTTGTGATTTTGAAGAATTACTTCGGCCTCCTCCATGGTGGTTTTCTCCTCTGCAGTGACCAAACCTTCTTTGGTCATAATCTCTGCCACGGAACGGCTTTCGTTCTTTTCAAATCTTAAGTCCCTGTTGGTAATAATTCCGATGAGTTTTTTATTGGCATCTACAATGGGTATTCCTCCTATCTTGTATTCAGCCATCATAGCTTTGGCATCAGAAACCAAGGCGTCGGCACCAAGAGTAACTGGATCTATAATCATCCCGCTCTCTGCTCTTTTCACTTTTCTGACCTCAATGGCTTGTTGCTCAATGGTCATGTTTTTATGCAATACCCCTATTCCTCCATCTTGAGCGATGGCAATAGCCATGTTGGACTCTGTAACAGTGTCCATTGCAGCAGAAATAAGCGGTGCGTTGAGAATAATGTTTCGCGTAAAGCGCGTTTTAATGTCTACGGTACGAGGCAAAACCTCTGAGTACGCAGGCACTAGAAGAAGATCGTCATACGTTAGACCTTCCCCGATAACTTTTGATGCGTTAAATGACATAGATGAGCGCAATTTGAAATTAAATTGCGTGCAAAGTTACAAATTGAATCCGGACTAAAAAAACGGTAACGTTACTACCGTGTTAAATATCGAGAAAATCAATATCTAATCACAAACCAGCCAGACACAACTCATCCTTTTATTCTAATAGAGTGATAAAGCCTTTTTCTTCTTTTAACAATCCGTCAAAGGATTTGTATTTAAGAATAAACACATACACTCCTTGAGGTGCATATCCTCCTCCAGAGGTTCCGTCCCAACCCTCCTCGGGGTTGTTGCTTTGGAACAAGGTCTTACCCCATCTATCGGTTATAATCAACGAGTATGATGCATCCTGAGCATACATGTTTCCTGGCTTCCATACCCTGTTCTCTGGTATCTCTGAGGTGGGTATAAAGGCTTTGGGCAAGAAAATTCTCGCTTCTTGAATAACACTTACCGTATTGGATCCCGCAGAATAAGGGGCTCCTGACTCATCGGTAAAGCCCCATGGATTATTAGTCTCAACAGCTCGTATGTAATACGAGAACTTACCTTCTGAATCCACTCCTTTTACGTTGTCATAATACACAGAATCTGTCGCAGAAACCGAGGTCGTAACCAATTGGAAGTTAAAAGAGTTATTTACCGCTCTCCATATCTCATAGTAAGCTAGGTCACCTCCAAATTCACGGTAAGAATTCCATCGCAATTCATTGATAAGATCGCCACGAGGCGTGGCTCTTAAGTGAATGTTGGTTGCAAAGTTGGATACCGTATCTGGATTACCACATGAATCCGTAGAAGTTACTCTGTAGAAGTAAGGCTTCTCAGAAGTGTTGGCCGTAAAGTCAGAGTATTTTAAAGTCGTAGATCCTACTGGCTTTTGTACCACTCCCAACGTGCGGAAAGGACCCGATGAGGACTCGCCTCTTTGTATCTCAAAACTAATCACATCTGCCATGGCATCAATGTGAGTAATCACCTCTACGCTTCCATCAGCTTGCACATTTGACGTAGCCACATAAAGGTAGTCTGACTTGTTGGTCACAATGGCGTCAAAACACTGGATGTTTGAGGTAGAAGTAATCGTACCCGAGGTATCCGTCATTTTTATATAGTAACAGTATTCATAACCGTTTATTAGGTTCTGATCTGTGTAAGAAGAATCTGTGGGACCTCCTGTAAATATTGCCGAAGTGGTTAACGTACCCGATAGATCGGTTTCTTCCTTAATGAGCTCATAGGTGGCCACTGGGAAGTCTTGGTATGTATTCCAATTGATTCTAACCTTGTTGTCACACGCATTCACATTGGCTCTCATAAAGAGGGTATTGTGTCTAGAAGCTACCAAGTCCGAACTCTGATTATCACAACTATCTATAGATACTACCTTGTATAATTCTGAGGCTACATCCGGAGTGGATCCCACTACAGAATAGGGCATCGCAGTACCCAAAGGAACCGTATCTATGGCCACCCAACCTCCGGCTCCCGGCTGATATTGTAGAATTACATATCCTATAACATCGCCTAGACTTGAAGGTTGCCAGCTCATTACTGCGGCCGAATTGTTTACACTAATACTATCCACCATTATGGTATCTGCATTATTTTGATCACTAAAATATCCTCCCACGATTGTAGAGAGACAAGCTCCTCCTATTCTAATCTGATAGCTCATATTGGCTCCACAAATATTTACTACATCCGTATAGGTAGTTTGCTGGGTAGAATCAATTATGGCCCAATTTCCAGAACCGGTAGGCACCTCTCTCCAAATTTGATAGTAAGTAGTAGTATCACTAATCTTTCCTACGTTCCAGTCCAATTGAGCTTGAGAGCTATTTGGCGGAGGCGGTGTAGCAGTTAAGGTAAGAATCACTACGGAAAGGGTATCTGAGGGATCAGAGTAGAACCCACATTCTCCTTTGGACTTTACATAGTAATACGCGTTACCAGCAACGGGGTTGATGTAACTATAAGAAGTGGTTAAAGTATCTGCAATACTGTCAATAGGAGTGTAAGGTCCATTCAAGTTGGCTGAGTAATAGATCACATATCCTGAATCTATGGACTCACAGGGAGGAAGAGTGGCCGGTCTTGACCAGCTAAAGTCTACCTGACCAGTCGTCTCGTCATAACTCACACAACTGCTATCCATTATAGGAGCAGGAACAAAAGGAGGGTTTACAGTAATTTGTACGTTAGATATGGATGTATAAGGGGCTGGACAGCTATTATCCTTCATTTGAAGATAATAATTAAAGACATTGCGCCCTTGACCACAGGAATTGGATTGATAATTTAAGTGATCACAGGTGGTGTTCCAATTGAACTGAACATCATTGTTAAGCTGATTATCATACCCTACTTGACCTCCTAGGGGAGTAATGGTGGCACAAGGTGGCTGAAATAAGCAATTGGTGGTACTCGTATAAGGTGTCCCTAAATTACCACCAGCTCCAAAAAAAGAAATGGTTTGGAAGGCAAAAGTTGCGGTACCGGTTTGGTTTACATTAAAGTCAGAGGCATTTACATCAAACTGTACGGATTGACCCGCACATACATCTACAGAGTATCCAATGGTGTCAGATGCCACCACAATTGGAACCAAGGGTGGATAGGTTGGATCAAAAACGTAGGTTGTAGCTGGTGGATTATGAGCATTACCAAGGTAATCTGTTGTAGAACAAGATTTGAGAACAAATGGGATATCCCTGTAAATCTCGGCAATTTTTTGACCACATTTATAAGCTGCAATCTTCATACAAGAAGCAAAAGAACCCGAGGAAGGAGAAATTACATTCATCTGAACCTGTCCGGTTTCTCCATCCAAGAAAGGATTGGTAGAATTTCCTTGCGCGATTCCGGGCAAAGGATTGGTAGTAGAATATCCAGTTGCCCAGGGCACAGAGACATTCAATCCACTAGTAAGAGGATCAGCCCATGAGTAATACAAAGAATCTAATTCCTCATCAAAACCAAAGTTGTTAAACGAAAATTTGTATCCAGAACAGGTTACCACCTTAGGTGCTTCCAAAAACTGAGGAGAATTATCATAACAAGGGTTGGCGTTAACAATTCCCAAACCGTTGTTGTAGGGGAACATAATAGCCCTTAAAGTATAAGACTGAGAACTGGGACTGTTCACGTTGGTAATGGACCCAGGTCTACAACAAGAATTCCATGAGAAATTCCATCCAGCAGCTGGAGGCATACCAGTGAGGGTAACTTGACCACTCTTATATATGGCTCGTTCCAAGGCACCATTTCCTGAGGCCACAGCCCCACATCCAACACCTACTCCCCCATTAAAACAGGTGGGAGAAACATCGGTTAAGGATATAAAAGAACACGAAACCGAAGCACCTGCATTGGTGGTAAGGTTCTGGGAAGTTGTGGGAAGACCCGCAGTTCCTGTTCCACAATCTCTGTAAAGAATAAGTGTAAATATGTATTTACCATTGGGAAGGCATTCCCAAGTAATTTCTCCTCCGGCTAGGTGAGTCGCATTGGACTCATAGCTTAATAGGCCAAAAAAGATTGCGAAAATGAGGGCTATTTTTTTCATGTGTAGTCTGAATCAATTTCAAAAGCTAAAGTAAGAAACCTTATTCGGATAAAATAGCGTTAGATTACCATATAATAAGCATAGTTATCAAACGATTGTTTTGGCTTATTTAGTGTTTTGCAATCGATTACTCAGCCAAACCAATCATTGGTTATCACGACCAGTCAAAGGGACCCTAAATAAAGTTAGCTATTTTAGAAAAAAGCTTTAGAATATCAGAAACAGGAACACCTAAAACTTTTGAAGCAGGGTTGCTAAGGTAAAAGGGGTGTTATCATCATTCCTAAGGTGCGTGACAAAGGCATCATCACCTGCTCATGATTTACTTTGAATTATGCTCAACTTTTCTTCACCAAAATTCTCGATAACAATCCCCTTGCTGGCTTGGTTTACAATTCCGTAAATAGACTTTGAGTTTGTCTAAAATAGGAAATTAGAGAAGAGTCGTTATATTTTTCGATGCATGGTTGAATTCTGTAATTATTTCGTCAATAATCTCAGATGCAGGTTGAATGGCACGTATCATTCCAGCGATCTGCCCTATTTCTAGTTCTCCATCAATCAAATCCCCTTCAAACATTCCCTTTTTGGCTCTTGCCCTTCCCAAAAGTTTAATGAGGTCCTCTTTGGTAGCGCCTTTTGCATAGGCTTCTTGTATAATGCGGAAAAACGGATTCTTTAACAATCGAACGGGTGTTAGCTCTTTTAGGGTAAGCTCCGTATCCCCCTCTGATGCTTTTAAAACGGCATCTTTAAAGGCACTATGGGCACTACTTTCTGCGCTGGTAACAAAACGAGATCCAATTTGAACTCCATCTGCTCCCAAGACCATTGTGGCTAGCATGGCTTTTCCGGTGGCAATACCCCCTGCGCCAATTAATGGAATGTCTAGGACTTGGCTTACCATGGGTATCAAACACAAGGTTGTGGTCTCATCCCTTCCATTGTGCCCTCCGGCTTCAAATCCTTCAGCAACAACGGCATCCACTCCAGCTGCTTGGGCCTTGAGTGCAAATTTTACACTACTTACCACATGGACAACTTTACAGCCGTGACTTTGCAAATGCGCAGTCCATGTTTTAGGATTTCCTGCAGAGGTAAAAACAATGGGTACTTTTTCTTCGATAATAATCTCCATCAATTGCTCTATATCAGGATAGAGCATTGGTACATTTACCGCAAAGGGCATTTGAGTAGCCTCCTTACATTTCTTGATGTGCTCCTTGAGGACATTTGGGTACATACTGCCTGCACCTATTATTCCTAAGCCTCCCGCATTACTCACTGCAGAGGCCAATTTCCAACCTGAGCACCAAATCATACCGGCCTGAATTAAGGGATACTTAATGCCGAATAATTCAGTAATTCTGTTATTCATGAATCAATTTTTGAACTTCTGTTTTACCCTCTGCAGAAAAAACCATGTAATAGATTCCTGAAGGCAAACCATGTGGTAACGTCATTCTCTGAGAGGGTTGTGAAGGGATAGACTGAGTGCTCCATACTTCCTGACCCGCAAAATTAACCAATCTAAAATTCACTTCTTTACCTAACCATTGATCAGACATTTCTAAATTTAGACTACCCGAGAACGGATTGGGATACAACCAAACGGTGGGTTCAAAACCCTTGTTTTCGGGGAGAGAAATCACAATTCCCAAAGCCTTAGTAAAATCGGGGAGCCCATATCCGTACAAGGAATCAGGGGTGGAAAACTGATCACTACACTCCCTTACAATTTGAATGATTTCCTGATTGGTCCTATTGGGATTAGACTGCCAAAGACAAGCCACCATTCCGGCGATTATGGGAGAAGAAAAGGAGGTTCCATTTCCATATCCAGGAAAACCTCCATTGTAAACCATCCCAGCTCCCGCTCCAAGAGCGACCACATCTGGCTTGATTCTCCCATCCGAAGATGGACCTACACTGCTAAAGTTTACGCGATTTGCAGTATTATCCACAGCTCCTATGGTCAAAATACTATCGGTGTCTGCTGGCGAAGTAATATACCTCCAGGAAGAAGACCCTTCATTTCCAGCACTTGCACAAACCACAATTCCCTTTCTAGCAGCCCATGCAGCTCCTTGAGCAATAATGGTAGTCCTGCCGTCCATATCTGCGTACGTGTAATTTTCTGAAGGATCATCAAAAACAGAATAACCCAAACTGGTATTGATCACCTGGGCTCCTACACTATCTGCGTATTCAGCTCCTGCCACCCAATTGTCTTCTTCTTTTCTATTTTCTGCCGTATCGTTTTCTGTCTTTAGAAGGTAATAGCTCGCTTTGGGAGCTGTGCCTACAATATTGCCATCATCATAGCCACCCATGGTGCTTAGCACGGACATTCCATGAGAACCAATGTCATAAATATTTGCGTTGTTTGCTACAAAATTCCAGGTTCCAAGTATTCTACCATTCATATAGAGTGAGTCAAAGGCTTGGTATATATCTGCCCCCGAAAAGCCTCCATCCAAAACCGCAATGGTCATCCCTTCTCCTTTGTAACCCATATCGTGGATATGAACTCCCTTTATTTGGGAAATATTATCCGTCGCAACCCCATAGTCCATGGACATTTTTTTTGCAGGAACAGGTGATGCTTGAGCAAAATCATCTACATAGGACAATTTTAAGCTCCTCACGGGCTGCATGCCTAAAACAAAAGGTAAATCCAAGATAGCTTCCCATTGCAATGGAGATTCGTACGAAATGGAAATGGCATTTAACCACTTACTTTTTTCTTCTAGAACCACACCCATAGCTATTATTTGATCAGTATAGGCAGAATAAACAGGCAGGTCAGAAATCTCAATTTCAATTCCTTGTTGTTGTCTGTTGTAAATGGCTTTCGCCGAAAGGTATTTCTGAGGCTTTACCAAGAGATTCTCAGTTTCAGGCCCCTTGTCTGTCAAAAAGACCCAAGCCTTGCCCGATTGCCCCCACAGGGTTGCATTCATGGTAATAAACGCAAATAATAATAGTGTTTTTTTCATGTGTAATAGTCTTTCATGGATCTGAGGAAACCCAATGTAGAACTTACCACATGCAATTGAGTCCTCTCCTAGGAGATGATACCTGATCCTATCAATTCATCTCCAGAATACCAAGCGGCAAATTGACCTGGGCTAATTGCTTTTTGTGATATATCAAATATAATGTATAAACCGGAATCCACCTTGTGAAGTTCTGCAGATTGCAATTTTTGTCTATATCTAATCCTCACCTCAAAGGCTTGGTTCTCTCCCGGGAACAGCGCTAGGTCGGGTCTGACCCAATGAATTTCGTCATTTTTCACAAAGAGTCCTTTTCTATAGAGTCCTGGATGATTATCTCCCTGACCCGTGTATACAATGTTTTTTTCTACGTCTGTATCAATAACAAAAAGAGGTTCAGGAGTTCCTCCAACCATCAACCCTTTTCTTTGACCTATTGTAAAAAAATGAGCCCCTCGGTGTTGACCCACCACTTTTCCCATGCCAGAATGGTACTCAAAGGGTTCAGAACACCCCTCTAGGTCACCATCGGCAACTACCTTGTCAAACTGTGACTGCTCGCGAGGTATTTCTATTATATCTCCCGTCTTTGCCTCAAGTTTTTGCTGGAGAAAATCGGGTAAACTTACTTTCCCAATAAAACACAAACCTTGAGAATCCTTCTTATCTGCAGTCACTAGGTCCAATTGAGCCGCAATTTCTCGCACTTCACTTTTTTGCAACTCCCCGATTGGAAACAAGGCTTTTGACAACTGAAATTGATTGAGTTGACACAAAAAATAACTTTGATCCTTGTTGTTATCTAGTCCTGATTTTAAGGAATAGACGGTTTCAACATCAAGGGTTTGCTCTGATTTACGACAATAGTGACCCGTGGCAACAAAATCCGCCCCTAGATTCATAGCGGCGTCCAAAAAAATATCAAACTTGATTTCTCTATTGCAAAGAACATCAGGGTTAGGGGTTCTTCCTGCGCTATATTCTGCAAACATATAGTCCACAATACGCGTTTTGTATTGCTCAGAAAGGTCCAGTACCTGAAAGGGAATTCCAAGTTTATCGGCAACCGCCATTGCATCATTAGAGTCCTCAATCCAAGGACATTCATCGTGCAAAATCACAGAGTCGTCATGCCAATTTCTCATAAATAGACCAATCACCTCGTGTCCTGCTTCTTGCAAAAGATGGGCTGCTACACTAGAATCTACTCCTCCACTTAAACCAATAACCACACGTGCCATTTCTCTATTTTATTTCTTGAGGTGTTCCCTAAATGGGATTATTCAGGCTTTTCTTTTTCTTCTTTTTTGGTATTTACTTTATATCCAAACTCATACATCACCTTTTTATCAAGGGTTGCCTTGTCAGAAAAATACCATGCCCCGTGTTTAACGCCGTTTCTATAGGTTCCCTTAGAAACTATCTTACCTCCGTAATCATAGATTTCAAAAGTACCATTGTATTCGTTATTTGAATATTCACCTTTTACCCAAGGTTTTCCATTGTCGTAATTTTTGCGGTAAGGTCCTTCTTTAACTCCCCTAGAGTACTGCATAACCTCCATGGTGGATCCGTCGGGATACAAAACCAAGCTCTCCCCTTCTCTTTCTCCTTCCTTGAAATTAACAACCTCTACCGTTTCTCCTTGGTCATTGTAAAACAACCAGGTAGAATCGCGCCTTCTATCTACAAAAAGTCCTTTAGCTACCAAGCGTTCTTCTTCATCAAACTCATAGGCAAAACCCACTCCTGTCTTTCCTCTAAAGAGGGTTTTTACCCTCATCTTTCCTGAAGGGTAGTAATGGACAAATGTGCCCACTTCAACGCCATGATCAAAGGCGCCTTTGTAACGAGTGAGTCCATTTTCGAATTTCTTTTCCCACATTCCGTGGCGACGTCCCTTGCCGTCTACATCATTTTGTCCCCAACAAACTGTGGAAATGAACAGGGCCAAAAAGACCGATAAGGTTGTTTTTGATAGGGCTTTTATCATGGGGCAAATTTACAATTTAAACGGGTAATTATTAAGTCCATTGTAGGACTCTAACAACTCCATTGATTTTTTCGATAATTAGGACCTCGAAATTAAAAAATCCATCAAATAACTGGGAATAATAGGGTTCTTATTGTGCAAATAATTTGCCTTTTCCGATATTAGCCGCATGGTAAAAAAAGCCTTGATTTTAGCAGGAGGAAAGGGAACCCGTTTGGCATCCCTCGCCAAGGACATTCCCAAACCCATGGTCACTTTGGCCGGAAAACCCGTTTTAGAACATCAAATCATTTGGTGTGCTCGGGAGGGAATAGAAGAAGTAACGCTTATTACCAATCACCTTCATGGGGTTATTGAAGATTATTTTGGACAGGGAGAGAATCATGGGATCAAAATCAATTACTACATAGAACCCAAACCCCTGGGAACCGTGGGGGGGGTAGCTGACCTTTCTGACCAGATAGACTCCACTACCCTTATTTTATACGGAGACGTTGTCTTTGATATCTCACTAAGCAGGTTATTAGCCTTTCACAAGAATCATAAAAGTGAGGCAACATTAGTGGTTCACCCCAATGATCATCCCTACGATAGTGACCTGGTAGAGACTGATGAAGAAGGAAGAATTACAAAGGTCTTTCCCAAACCACATGACTCTCTTGACCGCTACAAGAATTTGGTTAACGCGGCTCTTTATGTTTTTGAGCCCGTTGTTTTTCAACATCTAAAAAAGGGAGAAAAAGCTGATTTTGGAAAAGACATCTTCCCTGAATTGTACAAAAAAGTTAGAATGTTTGGATACTCTACACCAGAGTATTTAAAGGATATGGGGACTCCTAATAGATGGGAGAAGGTTTCTTCGGATTTGCTATCAGGAAAGGTGGCTGCCCGGAATTTAGAAAAGGTTCAAAAGGCCATTTTTCTAGATAGAGATGGTGTTCTAAATTGGGATACTGACTTAATTGACAGACCCGAAGATTTCACGCTTTACCCCTATACCTCAAAGACGCTTCAAAGAATCAATAAAAGTGATTTTCTATCTGTTATCATAACCAATCAAAGCGTAATCGCTAGGAATTTAACCAACCTAGAAGGGTTGGCAGAGATTCATAAAAAAATGGAAACAGACCTAGGTGCAGAAGGAGCTTTTGTGGATGACATCTACTTTTGTCCCCATCACCCTGATGGTGGTTTTCCAGGAGAAAACAAGGCCTTCAAAAAAGTTTGTGAGTGCCGTAAGCCCAAGCCAGGAATGATTCTATGGGCATCCGAAAAATACAATATTGACTGCTCTCAAAGTTACATGATTGGTGACTCAGAGAGAGATATCCTTGCTGGAAAGGCCGCAGGGGCCACTACTCTAGCCGTGAGAACAGGAAAGGGTTTTGAAGGGGCTACCACCCGCCCTGATTATTTCTTTGCCAATTTTGAAGAAGCCGGAAATTTTATACTGGATGACCCTTACAAGGAAGCTGTAGAAGAAATCGCATCTCAAGTAGAGAAAAAAGCCGGCTTTACCATTTTTATTGGTGGAAATGCCCGTTCGGGAAAAACCACTATTACCTCCCGATTAGAAATCGAATTAAAAAACCAAGGTCTTTCTGTATTGAGGATTTCTCTTGATGATTGGATTTTACCCAAAGACCAAAGAAAAACTGAAAACAGTGTTTTACAGAATTTCCAAAGCGACCTTTTGGTTTCTGACCTCAAAAAAATCATGGATAGAGAAAAGGTCCAAGCCCCGGGGTACTCGGTTCATCCCAGCTTCCCCCAGCAACCCGTTTTATACCAATACACTGGAGAGAACGTTGTATTAGTGGAAGGCGTAATTGCACTGTCCGTTAAAGAATGGAGAGATCTGGCGGATATTAAAATTTTTAAAGTTCTAGACGAGGAAAAACGCAAGGAGCGTTTTGAGGAATTTTATCAATGGAAAGGTCTCCAAAAGGACCATATTGAAGCCCTTTACCAAAGCAGATTCGAATTGGAGTATGATTTCATTAACAAAGATGATATATTCGCTGATATTCTGATCAAATAAATTATGATCATCACAAAAACACCCTTTAGGATTTCATTTGTAGGAGGAGGCTCCGACCTGGAGGCCTTTTATGCCCAACATACTGGAGCGGTTCTCAGTACAAGTATTAATAAATACATGTACATATCCTCTCATAAGTTTTTTGACAAAACAAAAATCAGGACTAAATACAGCCAAACCGAGACAGTAGACACCGTTGAACAACTCAAACACCCTATTCTCAGAACGGTTTTAAACCACTTTGATATTAAAGGGGGTATAGAAGTTAGCTCTATAGCTGATGTGCCTTCGGGAACGGGAATGGGCTCTAGCTCCTCCTTTACAGTAGGTGTTTTGCACAACCTTTCTGCAGCTGTTAATCAATATTATTCTAAAGATCAATTGGCGAGCCAAGCCTGCAAGGTAGAAATTGATATTCTCAAAGAACCCATAGGCAAGCAGGATCAATACGCGGCCGCTTTTGGAGGTCTTAATACCATAGAATTCTTGAGCAATGGTCACACCCGAGTCACCCCGATTCAAATGGATCCAATGGCTTATTCTCAGCTTCAGGAGAACTTGTTAATGTTCTACGTTGGAAACCAACGAAAGGCCTCTGACATACTCGCCGAACAAAAGAAAAACACCTCTCAACAAGATAAATTTGACTCGCTCAAAAAAATGGTGGGGCTGGTATATGACCTCAAGGATTCTTTTGAAAACAGTCGCATTGATGATATGGGGGCCATCCTTCATGAAAACTGGTTGCTAAAGCAGGCGTTGGCTTCTGGGATTACCAACTCCACAATTTCTGAAATTTATAAGACGGGATTGGCCCACGGTGCCACCGGAGGAAAACTTCTGGGAGCAGGAGGAGGAGGATTTATGCTATTTTACTGTCCCAAGGAAAAGCAAAACCAACTAAAAAACGCTCTATCTCACCTGCAACACTTTGAATTTAGCTTTGAACAAGACGGCTCTAAATTGATTTATTACGGAGATGAATAGTTCTCCTACATTTCCTAGAAAATAAGCATATGAATACCATATCCAATTACCATAAACTTCTCATAGACACTTTGTCAGAGATGAATTTAAATTCTGTAGAAGAGTTATCTAAAGCTTTTTTAGACACTTATACTGCCGGAGGAACAATCTACACCATGGGAAATGGAGGGTCAGGTGCTTCTGCTTCTCACGCTGCAGGCGATTTTTTAAAAGGAGCCAGTTATGGTTTGGACAAGCGGTTTAAAATGATTTGTCTCAACGACAACCTACCTAGCTTGATGGCAATAGCCAATGATATAGGTTGGGAAGCCATTTTTGAAGAACCTTTAAAAAACTTCCTAAAACCAGGCGATTTAGTCATTGGGATTTCGGGATCAGGCAATTCTAAAAATGTGGTAAATGCACTCGCTTTCGCAAAGAGCAAGGGTGCAAAAACGGCAGCTCTTACCGGTTTTAAGGGAGGCGAAATCGCCAAAAATTCAGATATTTCTGTACATATTCCCGTAATGGACATGGAGGTAACTGAAGACGTTCATATGGCTGTTTTTAACATGGTTAAGAAGGACATGATGCAAAAACTCATGGGCGATGCCCCTAGCATGGGAGGCGTCTATGACGAGAGAATTAAATAAGGTATCTCAAAAGGTTTATTAATGAAAAAAGTCAGTTGGATTGTATTGTTGATTATGTCCAGCTGTTCTCCGGAAGAATCCAACCCTTCCCCTGCCCCACCCAAGACAAAACCTCTCATTACTTGGTCTACTTTTACCATTTTACCTGGAGAGCATAATTGTGAGGAATCTACCTTGATGACAACGCTTTCAGATACCTTAGAATTTAGAGCTGTATTTGATTCTTCTGCCCTGTATATTTTCCAAGATCCTGTCAACCAAAAGGATTGGAATAAACTCTTTGGTTTTTCCGACTGCTCTTCCTTTCATCAAACCAATAGCTTCAGATTGGGCTGGCGTCCATTGGTCATTTCTACCTCAAAGCTACGAAAGAGATACCCCTCTTGCATGTTGAGTTCTCTATAGAAACTCAAGATTTTATTGGAATATAGATCCAGTCTTTCTCCCTCGACAAGTATGTCCATCCCTATCCAATTCACAGAATTGAGGACCTTCGCAAAATACTCAGGATACCCATTCTTCCACCAGCCTACTTTGGTTTTATCTGGATAGTAGACACCTGCAACATAGGATCCCTGCAAGTGAGGACCCGAATAGGTTTCTTCAAAATTTGCACGCTGCCCCATACGGCCATTGCCAATGGCAAATAAACTTTCTGCTCGGGGGTGATTTTCTACCGAGAATTCACGCTCTATAAGGCGCCACTCATCTATTTCAACACATTTATTGAACATGCTCAACTAAGCTGTTTAATTACATTATCTACTCTTAATTGATCCAATCCTGAAACCCACATATTGGCTCCTAATAAATTTTTGGATTCACCTATTCCTATGACTTTCATGCCTCCCGCTAAGGCGGCTTCTACCCCTGCCTGAGCATCTTCAAAAACCAAACAGTCTTTGGGCTCAATGCCGATTTTATGAGCTCCTTTTAGAAAGACCTCAGGGTTGGGTTTAGAAAGAGTAACTTGATTCCCATCAATAAGGGCGTCAAAAAAGGATAACAGTTGCGTTTTTACAAGGATTTTTTCAGCGTTTTTGGACGCAGAACCCAAAGCAATCTTTAGTCCTGCGGATTGGCAGGAAACCAAAAATTCTCTCACTCCTGGTAGAATTTCATTTGGCTCCATGGCATCTACGTATTCAAGATACTATTCATTCTTTTTGAGAAGGCTGGATTCAAAATCTGCCTTAGACAAAGAGATTCCGCCCCAACCTAATATTTTATGAAGGGAGTCAACACGAGAAACTCCTTTGAGCTGCTCATTTGCTTGATGGGTAAAGTCTATTCCCAAAGCGCGGGCTAGGCTTTGCCATGCTAGGAAGTGAAATTTTGCGGTGTCAACAATTACACCGTCTAGGTCAAAAATAAATCCTTTTAGAGCCATTATTGGGGGTGTTAATTGGGATTCGGGCTACTTTTCTAAGGGGTTTTCTAGTATTTTCATAAAGTTTAAATGATAGGAAACCAAACCATCTACGGGCTTTCCAACCACTTTTCCAAGGGTCAAACCCTTTTGTTTCAACACCTCATCGAGAAGATCTTGAAAGTGATAAGCCACTGAGCCTACAAAATTGATTTCTGCCTGAGGAGCCTCCTCAAAACATAGGACATGAGTTTCAATAAAATCTTGGAACCCCTCTCTTACCATATTGATCAAAAAGGGGTGTTCAGAATGCTTTCCTACAAAGCGTCCAAACCCTGCTAAATACACATTAGCATGAGGTTGGTTATACACTCTATTGAATATATCCGCCTTAGTCAAATCGTACTTCTCTTCAAAGGCCTTGTGCAATTCCTCTGGAAGTTTATTGTACAAATAGGCTGCTATGAGTTTTTTTCCCAGGTAACTTGCTGACCCTTCATCACCCAATATATAGGCAAGTGCAGGAACTTCTTCTCGAACCGATTCACCATCAAAATAGCATGAATTGGACCCTGTACCAAGTATACAAGCAACCTCTGGTTTTCCGGAATAGGTAGAGTACGCTGCAGCTACCAAATCATGATCTACAGAAAGAGTAGCATTGGGAAAAACTCTGTGCAACCCTTCCTTAATAATGTCCTTTAGTTCCTCGGAGGAACATCCGGCACCATAAAAATAGATCTGCTCGACCGAACCCACTATCTCTCTGATTTTTAAATCACTAGATAGCTCCTCTTGAATGAACTCTGCGGAGTGAAAAAAGGGATTAAACCCCATGGTGTAAAAACGATTTGCCTCCACTCCATTTGAGTCGAGGCAAATCCAATCACATTTTGTTGATCCGCTTTCAGCTATTAAATACATAAACTCTTACATTTTACCTACGCGTCCCACAAGGTCCGCAACCCGGGCACTATATCCCGCTTCATTGTCATACCAACCCAAAACCTTGATTACATTTCCGTTCACGGAAGTAATCCCTGCGTCAAAGATACAAGAGTGAGGATTACCCATAATATCGGCAGACACAATGGGGTCTTCTGTGTACTCTAAAATTCCTTTGAGTTCATTTTCTGAGGCTTCTTTAAGTGCCTGGTTTATAGCCGCAACACTCGCTTCTTTTTTAACCACTAGGGTTAAATCGGTTGCAGATCCTGTAGGGGTTGGAACTCTCATGGCGTAACCATCCAGTTTTCCTTTTAATTGAGGTAGCACCAAACCCACAGCTTTGGCCGCACCGGTAGAGGTGGGTATAATGGAAAGTGCAGCTGCACGTGCTCTTCTCAGGTCACTGTGAGGTGCATCCTGAAGATTTTGGTCTGCCGTGTAGGCGTGAACAGTGGTCATAAATCCTCTCTCTATCCCAAATTTATCGTCAAGTATTTTGGCCATAGGAGCTAAGCAATTTGTAGTACAAGATGCATTGGACATCAAAGTATCCTCAGCAGAAAGAACTTCATCATTTACACCTAACACCACCGTTTTTATATCTCCACTTGCTGGAGCGGACAAAACTACTTTGCGTGCACCTGCAGAAAGGTGTTTGGACATCCCCTCTTTGTCTCTAAAAACTCCTGTTGACTCCAATACAACATCTATGGCCAAATCTCCCCAAGGCAATTCCTCAGGGTTTCTCTTAGCGTAAACAGCTATGGAATTTCCTCCCACCAAAAGTCCCTCTTGTGTAGCCTTAACTTCTAGGGGAAACCTTCCGTGAACACTATCGTATTTTAGCAAATGGGCCAAAGTGGGAATTCCCGTTAGGTCATTTACCGCCACTACTTCTACACCTTCCATTTTTATGAAGTTTCTAAAGGCCAAACGACCTATTCGACCAAAGCCATTAATGGCAACTCTTACTTTTTTCATCTTCTGATCTTATTAAATGGACAATATTTTTGAAATTCTTCTTAAGTCTAAGTCTATGATCGCTTGGTTCTTTATGGCCTGAGGTAAAAATACATGGTTGAGTTCATTATTTTTCATTCCTACCATAATTCCTGCTTTATCATTTAGTAAAGCCTCAACAGCTCCTATTCCCAATTGAGAAGCCAATACTCTATCGGCACAACTGGGAGCTCCCCCTCTTTGCAGGTGCCCCAAGATAGTAACCTTAGTATCTATTTGAGGATATTTTTCTTTGACCTTCTGAGCTAATTCAAAAGGTGCACCCAAACGGTTCCCTTCAGCTACAATAACCATATTACTGGTTTTACCGGCTTGGTAACTCTCATCAATCTCTGCCATGAGGTCCTCTATCTTCATGTTTTCCTCTGGAAGAATGGCATTTTGTGCTCCTGTGGCAACCGCCGTTCGCAAGGCTATAAAACCTGCATCTCTTCCCATAACCTCTACAAAAAACAAACGACGATGGGATGCCGCCGTATCTCTGATTTTATCTACACACTCTACAACGGTATTTGTGGCAGTGTCAAAACCTATTGTATAATCCGTCCCAAATAAATCATTGTCTATAGTGCCTGGTATTCCTACAACGGGGAAACCATGTTCTTCGTAGAGAAGATGAGCCCCGGTAAATGAACCATCCCCCCCGATGACAACAAGAGCGTCGATTCCTCGACTGCGTAGGTTCGCAATTGCCTTTTCTCTACCACTCTGTGTCCTAAATTCCTCAGAACGGGCCGACTTTAAAATCGTCCCACCTTGACTGAGGATATTCTTTACGGACCGAGCATTTAATTCAACCAAGTCATTTTCAATAAGGCCATCATAACCTCTGTAAATGCCAAATGCTTTCTTATTGTAGTAGATAGAGGCGCGTACTACAGCCCTAATTGCTGCGTTCATTCCCGGTGCGTCTCCTCCAGACGTCAAGACGCCTATTGATTTAATTTGTGGCATTGCGTTCTTAACAAATTACTTAGTGTAATTTTTACACTATAACAATATTATGTATTTTTACATGAACAATTCTAATTAATTGAATTTTTTTTTAGTAAAATTTGACCAAACCCCAATTAACCATGAGCACCCTTTCTGTAAATCCGAATGTTTCTGTGGACTGTGTAGTCTTCGGGTTTAACAATCACTCCCTAAACGTTTTACTTATTGAGCAGAGTAATATGGGCAAGGGTTTTGAAACCCAATTAGCCCTTCCGGGAGACTTGGTTTTAGAAAACGAAGGATTGGATGATGCTGCCAATAGGGTTCTCAAAGAACTCACCCAGTTGGAAGGACTTTTTCTCAAGCAATTTAGAACCTTTGGAAACCCAGACCGCGTCAAAAACGTAAAGGATATCGATTGGCTGAAGTCCTTTAGAGAGAACCCCCAAGCAAGAGTAATTACCGTTGGCTATCTCGCTTTGGTTAAGATGGAAGATTTTCAGCCCGAAGCTTCCTCTTTTGCGCAACGGGTTTTTTGGTCAGAAATTCCTGAAGTTCCTGAACTTGCTTTTGACCATACCGAAATTTTTTCTACCGCCTTAGAGACGCTTAGGTCACAATTCGAAATTCATCACATTGGACTAGAGGTAATGCCAGAGCTCTTCACCTTAAATCAATTACAAACACTGTACGAAGCTATTTTGGACAAGAAAATTGACAAAAGGAATTTCAGAAAAAAAATTGAACGAGAAAAAATTGTTCTTCCCACAGAAGAAAAACAGACGGGTGTTACCCATAAACCCGCGAGATTTTACGAACTCAACAAATCAGTTTTAGAAACCTCAAAAAACTAAAACAGACTCCTCCCCTTCCTCAAAAAGGAATCTTTCTCCTAACTTCCCATATGTGAACATTGTGTTAAAAAGACTTAGTGTAACCTTTACACTTAATTGATTATTTTTTTACATTTTGGGAATTAAGCTATAAGAACATCCATTTTATGAAGAAAAATTATGCACTACTGCTCCTGTCTTTTTTTGCGGTAATTCAGCAATGTTGGGCACAGAGCGTAACCGGTGTTGTAGTTGATGAGAATGAAATGCCCCTTCCCGGGGTAGCCATTGTTGTAAAGCCCTCTGGCCAGGGCGCTGCAACAGACATTGACGGTAGGTTCACCTTAAACCTACCCGATGGAGAATTCGTTTTTGAATTTTCATTTATTGGTTACAAAACAGAATCTAAGGCAGTTACCATTGCGGGTGAATCCGCAGAGGTGAACTTTAAAATGAATGTAGAAACCAGTGAGTTGGACGAGGTCGTCGCAGTCGGTTACGGTGTACAACGCAAATGAGAACTCACCAATTCGGTAGTCTCCCTTAAGGGTTCCGAGCTACAGGACATGCCTACACCTTCTTTTGAAAATGCAATTCAAGGAAAGGCTAGTGGGGTGCAGGTCATTACGGGATCGGGTCTTGCTGGATCGGGTTCTGTGGTTAGAATTAGAGGGATTGCCTCCGTTTCTGCAGGTGGTGACCCTCTCTACATTGTAGATGGAATCCCCATTACTCAAGATTATTTTGGGGCAGGGAATAGAGGTGCCATGAACATGAATCCTCTTTCTACTATTAACCCCAATGATATTGAGAGCGTAGAAATCTTAAAAGATGCTGCTGCAACAGGAATATATGGTTCCAGAGGATCTAACGGAGTTATTTTAATCACAACCAAAAGGGGTAAGAAAAAGGGGCTCAGCTACTCGTTTAATACACAGGTAGGATTTGCGAATCCAACCGCCAGACCCAACATGCTCAACGCAACTCAGTACCTTCAAATGTATGAAGAAGCATGGGTTAATGATGGAGAGGTAGGTACACCAGTACTCCCAGGAGAGATCGCTTGGGATGACGCTCAAAACATCAGTACAGATTGGGTAGATCAAACCATAGGGACTGGAGTAAAACAACAATATGACTTTGGCGTTGGCAAAGGTGGCGAAAAAAGCAATTTTTATGCAGGAATTTCATACTCTGACAACGGATCCTATCTAAAGGGAAACAGTTTTCAAAGGTTGAGTGGTCGCTTTAATGGCGATCTTCAAATCACCAATAAACTAAAGGGAAGTTTATCTTCTTCAGTCTCTAGAGGGGTAAATAATAGAGTAAATGCCGCATGGTCTGGAGGCCTTGGATCGGCAATGTCTACTGCCCTGCCCATTTATCCCATATATTACGATGAGGACGTTTACAATGACAACGGGGAACTCATTCACAAGAAGGGAGATTATTGGTTGGAAGCTAGAATTGGCAACAACCCCACCGCCATGCGTGAACTTCAGGAATGAAAGTCTACAGAAACGCGAACCATTAACTCCTTGCAATTGGAATACAAGGCATTGAGCAACCTTATCATTAGAGGTTCAGCCTCCTTGGATTATCAAGATTTTGTAGATGATCAATACCAAAAACCAGGATTTAGAACGGATCAGCCCAACTCGGGATTTGCTTACAGAAACCAGTTCTATTCTAGAAATTGGAATGGGAACCTTACCGCTAACTATCTGTATGACCTCAACGAAAACAACCACTTCAATTTCCTATTAGGAACAGAATTCCAGGATTACCACAAGACTTGGACGGACCAAATTGATGTAAATGAAGCCAGTGGTTCCTTGGGTGATGATCCAGAACAAGTAGACCCAGGAGCCCCCGTCACTGCCTATGTTGATATCAATCAGCTAGACGCCACTTTGGACCATGTCCAAAACCTTTTAGGTGCCGCAGCCGCAGGCGAAGACTTATACATTTGGACATGGAAACCCTTTGAGCACGGACCTGCTTCTCCCAAAGCCAACGGTTTAGGAGCCACGGCTTGGAAAAACTCAAATCCCATTTTGGTTATGACAGATGAGGGCAATGGGGTCTATTCTTATACCTTCACAATGACTGATTTTTATGAGGTTGATGCAGCCACCTGTTACAAAGAGGATATGCACTTTTTGGTAAAACCAAAAGACGGAGGGGGTTATGGTGATCCTGATCTAAAATCTGAGGACCTAGTTCTCAAGGTAGATCCGCCGGCAACCAATAAGGATGCCTTCTTCCCCTTCCCCTATATTCAGGTAGGCCAAGATGATGCACTTATCTTGACCTACGAAAACTTTAGAGAGGAAAAGGAAAGCATGCAAAACCTAGATCCTTCGGAGTGCTATGTTTATGCCGAGGCAACGCTTACTGACAACTCTAAGGTTATTATCGACAATATATTTAATGTAGGTTCCAATCCAGACCTTATGATGGAATACGTGGACGAAGGCATTTTTGAAAAAGCCTTTGTACCCGATCAATTTTTTGCGGTTCCTGCAGGTAAAGAAATTGATTTTATGAAGTTTATCATTATCAAAAAAACCTACGCTTCAGGCGCAGACAGAATAAATAAGGATTTAGATGTAGATGTGGTCTGTCCATAGAGAGGATGCCATTTTAATTTTAATTCATTTGGATAAAAGCCTCGGTATTTCCGGGGCTTTTATATTTTTACTTCAATCCTACCTCTATGAAAGTTACAGACGCCACAGGATATTCTTTTGACCTTCCTTCTCCTCCGATGAGGATAGCCTCATGGGTTCCCAGTCAAACAGAATACTTGATAGATCTTGGATTAGAAGATCGTTTGATTGGAGTTACTAAATTCTGCATTCACCCCTCGGGGCTAAGAACCCGAGAAAATCAAATTGGAGGCACCAAGAATATTTGGAGAGATCGACTTTTAGAACTAAGGCCCGATTTGGTAATTGCCAACAAGGAGGAAAACACTAGGGAAGATGTTGAGTGGTCTAGAGATAGATTCCCAACCTATACAACAGATATTACTGACATTCCCTCTGCCTTAGAAATGATGAATGATTTAGCGCTCTTGTGCGGAGTTCACCAAGAGGGAAAAGAGTGGACGCGCAGAATTCTTGAAGGTTTTTCTTTACAAAAGGAGAGAGCAGTGAGAAACCCCAAGCCCATGACCTGTCTGTATTTAATTTGGAAAGACCCATTTATGGCTGCTGGCAAGGGCAATTTTATTGGTTCGGTCCTAGAACATGCCGGTTTACAAAACCTTATTGAGGACACGAGATATCCAGAAATATCCATAGACGATATCAATAGATTGCAACCGGAGGTTATTTTTCTATCCTCAGAACCTTTCCCCTTTTCTGAAAAACACCTAGAAGACCTTCACAACTGTCTTGAGTACTCCGCTACCCTAAAAATTGTAGATGGAGAAATGTTTTCTTGGTACGGCTCAAGGCTGATAAAAACCCCAATCTACCTTGAGAAACTATTAGGCAGCCTAGATCCTTGGTAATTCCAGGTCATTTGACTTCTAGGTAAGTCTTTTTTGTATCTTTCTCTCTTGTCATAAACACAACAACACCCATGTCAACATCCACCTACCCCCAATTGTGGAGATACAGTATTGCTTGGATATTATCGGGAGCACTTTGCTTGGTTTCTGGTTATGGAATATTGATTCTGTTTATGCTCGTTCTATTAGCGGCGCTTACGCGAAAAATAACCTGGAGGCAACTTGGTTTCACTACACCTGAATCTTGGCCCCATCTCTTTTTTAAATCCGTTTGGGTAGGAGTCTCTATTCAATTACTGTTTTTTATGCTATAGATCCCACCATAGAATACGCAACGGGACAAAGTATTGACCTCACTTCTTTTGAAAACATCAAAGGCAACATCACCTACTTATTTTTATGGATGTTGTTTGTTTGGGGGGTGGTCATTTTTGTCGAGGAAATCGTATTTAGAGGCTGGTTATACCATGCTATGACCAGTGTATTTTCTTCGTTTACCTATAAGAGATGGATTTTTGCCATTATTACCAGCCTACTCTTCGGATTGGCTCATTCTTATCAAGGCACTTCTGGAATGATTTCTACCAGTTTAATGAGCCTATTTTTAGTGGGGTGCTTTGAATGGGAGAGAAAAACGATTTGGTTTCCCATAATAATTCATGGAATTATAGATACCGTGGGACTTTTGTTTATCTACTTTGACTGGATGCCCCTATGATTCTCTTAAGAGCTGGTAAGGCAAGTCTCTTGGTCTTTTTAGGGGCGTGTAGCTATGGCCTTTTAGCCACCACAGTAAAAATCGGCTATTCTTGGGGATATAATGTCTATGACCTTACCCTAGTTCAGTTTACTACAGGTTTTTTTATGCTTACCATCCTATTAGGAATCACTCGTGACTTTAGGTGGACTCCTTCCTCTAAAAGTCTAATTCTTGCTGGTACTAGCATTGGAACTACAGGGTTACTTTATTACCAATCCTTGAACTTCACCTCTGTGGCCACCGCCATAATTCTACTTATGCAAAGCACTTGGATGGGTGTTATTTGGGAATCTATTCTAACCAAAAAATGGCCGTCGATAAAAAGTTTAGCAATACTTCTTCTTATTCTTTTGGGAACCTTTCTAGGAACCGGTGGAGACCTTTTTCTAAATTGGCAGGGAGTGATTTTAGGTCTTCTAGCAGCCCTGTCCTATACCATTACCATCAAGTATTCTGGTTTGGACCCAATAGGTCAAAGTCCCATTTCTAGAACCTGGACCCTTCTACTTGGCGGCTATTTTGTTGTATTATTTGCCTATTTCTTCTGGGGATGGCAAGAAAGCCAAGCTTTGATTTTTTCTCCAGACTGGAAACTTTGGGGTCTGGGATCACTCCTTGGGGTTTTGGGAACTTTTTTAGCCCCTCTACTATTTAGCATGGGAAGACCCAATGTAAGTTTAGGAACCGCTACTATGATGGGTTCTATTGAGCTTCCTCTTTCTATTTTATCTGCCTTAATTCTCTTGGGAGAATCGGTTTCATGGGTGCAAACCGTAGGCCTTATTGCCATCTTGGCGGGTGTGATTTTATTACCAACAAATAGGTAGATTTGTAAGAAAAATATTATTTTTTTGTCCTTTTACTTGCCAGGGCGAATTAAATTCGTAATATTTGGACTACAAAAATAAGGAAGATGAAAGCAAAATATTTAATTTCTTATGCGCCCAAAACTACTCTACCCTACGCACTGAGTTCCATTTCTTACTTCTCCATTAAGGAAGTATTAAAGAGTAAAGATAGAAGCCAACCTATCATGCAAAACCTATTAGAGTAACCCTTTGGATTACTTAGACCGATTGGTTTGTGTTTGTGTTTTTAGGATTACACGTAAAACAACCTAGAGGTAATTAACTGTGGTGGATTGATTACTGCGTAAAAAAGCCCCGAAGCTAACGCTTCGGGGCTTTTGTGTGAGGGTGTTCTACCCAAAAAGCATTTGGCTTTATCAGCAGATTTCTGATTAGAATCCGATAACCGCTTCTAATACGATTCCATTAAAGTTACCTCCTTGGAATTGTGTACCGTCATAAGCAGCACCAGAATAATCCTGTGTTACATACTCTAATTTAGTCAATACATTGTGAGTCATAAACCATCCAAATCCTCCTTGAATTCTAGAGATACCTAAATCAGCACCATCTTCAGTTTCTTTTCCACTTACACTATTGTAGCGACCACCTACGTAAAACTGCTCCTTAGATCCAAAGCGATACAAGGCTTCTGCTCCCAACTGAGTAACTGATCCACCCGTTGCTGCTTCGCTTTTGTCACCACTTGCCACTTCAAATACACCAAAGAATTCAAGGCTCTTCCACTTAACAAATGGGTTGATTTGGAAGCTTGTGAACTTCTTAAATCCAGGAGAATATCTTCCAGATCTAAAGTTGTCCTGTGCATCCGTTTCCATTACATGGTAGTATCTAGAACCACCGCGGTCACCACTGTAAAGGTATCCCCCATTTCCGTATCCACCAGAGTACAATACAGAGCCTGTAATACGAACTCTAAGGTCTTCATTCACTTGGCTATCGTATCCCAATTTACCGTAGAAAGTAGGAACTATGTCCTCATTGGGGTTTTTTACATTTTGATTTAGCTTTGAGTTCGTTATACCTACTACTCCAATGATTCCATTTTTCTGAATCACAACTTCACCAAAGGCTTCTGTAGTAAAGGAATCCATAAGGTAGTTACCTACAAATGGGTTGTAGATTGCCATGGCATTGTCTGTACGACGGTAATGAGCATCCCCGTAGTTGATGTCATTCATACCAATCTTAATGGTCAACATCTTCATTACAGACTCTCCAAATCCCTCAGAGATCCAGTCTAACTTATCAATTTGGATGTATCCACCTTTTACCCAAGCTTCATTGTGATGTCTAGATGAAAGATAGGTTCTAAGGTGCATTCTCATTCCATCAGCCAACTGAACATCTATATTGAGGTTAGCGGTAGGAAGGTTAAAATTAGAAGAGAGATCCGATAGAGAATCTCCTATTCCTGGGTTTTCATTACTATGTCCAATTCCTTGAAATTGAAGGGCAAAGTCACCACCTACTCGTACCTTGAGTCCATCAAAGGGAACATTGTCCTCCTTAGAAGTTTCAAAGACATTTAAGCCCTGGAATCCAGGCTGGCGGTAGAATTGTAAGTCGGGTTGAAAGTCCATGTTCTGAGCAGCTATAGGCGATGCCATGGCCACTGCAACTAATCCAAAGAACATGGTCTTAAAGTTAAAACGTGATTTCATTTTATGAGTGGTTTATTGATTACTTAATTAAATAGACTAGGTTAAAAACAACCTTAATATTTTCTCCTGCTTTAATGGTCCCCATCATGGCAGTAGGTCTTTCCATTCCATAATCAGGCATGTGAATGGAGTAGCTACCAGAAATCATTAATGTGTTCCCAGCGATTTTTGCAGTTACGGGAATACTTATTTCTTTGGTGGCTCCTGCCACACTTAGCTTCCCAATAATGATTACCTTGTCTCCGGAGAGAACCGCGGCTCTGGTAGACTGAAAGGAAATCGTTGGATTTTTTTCGCTCTTAAGAGCTTCATAGGTTTTTTTGTCCATTCCTGACTTCCCACTCTTTATAGACTCCACCTGTACATTAAGAGCAATGGATTCTATGGAAGTACCCTCTGTTTGGGACAAAGTTCCGTTAGAGGTAAACTTTTCTACATTGGATTCCCAATCGTGAATGGTCGAAGTTCCCTCTACGGTCATCGTAGATTTAGAAATGTCTAGAGAGACATTTTGAGCGGTGGCAAAAAGAGAAAAGACACTAAGAGCTAATACAGATAACCATTTCATAGTTGTTGTTTTTCTGAGGTTAAAATTAAGACTAATTTTTAGGTCTAATTATGACCATTATCATGTTTAAGTGAACTCCAAATTAGGTTTAAAACTTTGGTTTCACAGGAAGAGTCTAAGATCAAGGATTTATCCTGAAATCAATAAGAGTAGCTTTAGTTGTATTGATTTCAGGGTAAAACGAATAATCATATGTGAATACTTAATTTTAACCCCATTCAGAATACTATAAAACGCTACCTCCAAAACACAGTAAAACCCTGAACAGAAGAGTGTTAAATGAACTAGCTTTTGTCTTTTGAAAGCAATTCAAGAAGCGCATCCCAAGATTTTTCGGTTTGCTCCCCCCCTGCCATATCTTTTACCATGGCCGTTTGATTTTCAATTTCTTGAGACCCCATAAGAACCACAAAGGGAATATTTTTTTTGTTGGCGTAGTCCATCTGTTTCTTTAATTTACTCGAAGAAGGATACAATTCACAATTAATACCTTTGGCCTGTAGCTTCCCCATCCATTTAAAGGACTCCAAAGCTTCAGAAGCTCCAAAATTAGCAAATAGGCATTGGGTCGTTTGGTGATTGTTTGCCGGGAACTTGTCCAACTCTTCTAGAACCAAGTAAATCCTATCTAATCCAAAGCTAATTCCGACTCCTGAGACATTCTTTAACCCGAAGATTCCGGTGAGATCATCATATCGTCCTCCTCCACCTAAAGAGCCTAAAGAGACTTCTGTTGAGACTACCTCCAGTATGGCTCCAGTATAATAGTTTAATCCCCGTGCCAAAGTCAAATCGAGAACTAGGGCAGAAGATTCTAGTCCTATTGCTTTACATTGAGCCAATACAAACTCCAATTCTTCAATTCCCTTCTGTCCTACCTCCGAACCCGTTAAGAGCTTTTTGAGCACCGTTAATTTTTCGGAATCCGTTCCGCTGATTTGAATAATGGTTTTTACTTTAGAAAGAGCTTGTTCAGAGAATCCTTTTTCTGTCAATTCCTTGAGTACGCCATCTACTCCCACCTTATCTAATTTATCCAGCGCAACCGTAAAATCAATAATTCTATCGGTTTCTCCAAGGTATTCGGCTAATCCCGCGAGTATTTTCCTGTTGTTAATTCTAATTTGAGTATCCAATCCCAATTGGGTAAAGGCCCTGTCATAAATCTTCACCAATTCCACCTCTTGCCAAAGAGAGGTAGAACCTACAACATCACAGTCACATTGGTAAAACTCTCTATACCTGCCTTTTTGTGGTCTATCCGCTCTCCAAACGGGTTGTATTTGATAGCGCTTAAAGGGCATTTCTAACTGGTGATGGTTCTGCACTACATAACGCGCAAAGGGAACCGTGAGATCATATCTGAGAGCCTTGTCTGAGATGGAAGGCGTAAGTCTTTTGGAATCTTTAGAATCCAAAAAACCCGCAGGCGCTTTGGCTAGGTAGTCTCCTGATTTTAAAATCTTAAAAATCAATCTATCCCCTTCTTCTCCGTATTTACCCATAAGAGTATCGTAGTTCTCAAAACTAGGGGTTTCTATAGGTTGGTAACCGGAACCCTCAAAAACCGTTCTGAGGGTCTTCATAATGTAATTTCGCTTCCCCATTTCTGATGGAGAAAAATCACGAGTTCCTTTGGGAAGAGAGGGCTTGTTGGCCATATAGTCAGAAATTTAAGCAAAGATAGGAATAAGCCGAATAGGTTTGCCTTCAACAAATGTTGTTTTTGATTGTTTTAGCCCCTCATAAGACTGTATATTTGATAACATGTCCTACAATCCTTCAGAATACTATACCGTTCTTGGGCTACCCCCAAATGCTTCCTTTGCAGATGTCAAGAAAAAATACAAGGTTTTAGCAAAGAAATACCATCCGGACCTCAACCCCGACCCGCAAGCCCATGAGATGTTCTTAAAGATTGCTGAGGCCTATGAGATGTTGCTTAACCCACCTAAATACAAACAAAAAAGCTCCCAAAAATCTAACTCACACGCCTCTGACCCCATTGATGATTGGGCCCAGAAAAAAGCAAGAGAAAAGGCGGAGCGATTGGCCAAACTAAAATATACCGCATTTGCCAGAAGACAACGCCTAGAAAAGGAACAGAATGAATCCTATAGCCATGCCATAGTTACTTTGGCTTCTCTTTTAACTATTGGACTCATCGCTTTTTGGGGTGTTTCTGAATACCATCAATACAAAGTGTACTCCAACCCCGTGCGAAGCGCCGCTCGGGTGATTAGTATTTCCCAGCACAGAGTTATCGTAGAATTTAAGGCCAATGGCAGTATTTTTTCTGGAAAACAATGGGTTACCAAAATGCCTCTTTCCTATGTAGGCGACAATGGCATACCGCTTACTAAGGGCCAAGTATTTGAGGTCATTTTTTGCAAAGATGATCCTGAATATTTTGAAATTAACTTTAACCAACCCAGCGTATTCACACTTAAGGAATACAAGTTTAAGGTTGCGGAGCTCATGTTTGATATTTTTCCTGAAAAATTCAGAGGCAAACCCGAATTATTGGCCAATACTCAGGCAAGTTGTCTGGTCAACAGAGTGTATGACCAATACGGAATAGAAGGACTTTCGGTTCTCATGCACTACGACCAATACTTTTTTGAATCTATGAGTTGGAATTCCATTGCCTTTAAAAACATGGCAGAAACCCCTGAATTCAAAGCTTTAGAAGACCTCTGCATGTGATGGGAGTGGATGAGAATTTAGTAGAGTTTATTTCTCTTGAGTAAAAAGGGTAGTAATACTTGATCAAACCCCTTTCTGATATCTGCATCTACCCAGTCAATTTGATACTGCCCGCATTTCACCTTGAGTTCATGGGTAAAATTGGAATACGCAGAGGTAACTCCTTTGCGAATGTCTCTTGGGTTGACCTTTATGGACTCCCCTGTTTCTAGGTCAACAAATTCATGTGGAGTGTTGCTGTATTCAAAGTCAGTTTCTAATTGACCATCGGAAAGATGAAATAAAATCACCTCGTGGCTATTGTACTTAAAGTGTTGAAGAGCCTTAAAAACCTCATCTATTCCTCTTTCTGATTGTTCAAACATATCCGAAAATATAATGACCAAAGACCGTTTATGGAGCCTTTCTGCCAATTCATTTAGAAGTTGAACCAATTGAGTTTGAGTAGGTGGAAAAGGAGGTTTTACATCTAATAATTTCCCTAGATCAGCAACCATTCTTCTGTGATGAGAAAGGGTGGTGCCCGCAGGCAAGAAAGATTGTATTTGGTCTGACAAGGTCGTGAGTCCAACGGCATCCCTTTGCTTTTTGAATAAATGAGCTAAAGCCGCTGCAGCATAGGTCGCAAAAGTGATTTTGTTAGGATGATCGGGATCTACCTTTTCCATTACTGGAAAGTACATGCTGGGAGAACAATCAACCACCAAATGACACCTTAAATTGGTTTCTTCCTCGTACCTTTTAACATAAAGTCTATCGGTCTTTGCAAAGAGCTTCCAATCTATATGGCGGGTAGACTCCCCTGTATTGTAGAGTCGGTGTTCCGCAAATTCAACAGAAAACCCATGATAGGGACTACGGTGCATTCCCGTAATAAACCCCTCCACTACATTGCGAGCATAAAACTCGAGCTGTTCATAGGGATCAGTATACTTCCGTTGAATTTCTGCCATAAGGTAAATATAGGGGAATAAAAAAACCCTGCTTGAGCAGGGTTTGAGTTTTTTTGATTCTTAGGCAATGCCTAAAAAAAAGTGTAGACTACATTACACCGTCAAGCTTTCCAGCCAAAACGTTCTTAGGAGCAACACCTACTTGCTTGTCCACTATTTCTCCATTTTTGAAAACGAGAAGTGTTGGAATATTTCTAATACCGTACTTGGCAGCTACGTCTTGATTTTCATCAACGTTTACTTTACCGATTACGGCTTTTCCATCATAGTCATTAGAAAGTTCTTCGACGATAGGTCCTACCATACGACAAGGTCCACACCACTCGGCCCAAAAGTCAACCAATACGGGTTTGTCAGATTTGAGAACGAGCTCGTCAAAGTTTGAGTCTGTAAATTCAAGAGCCATCTTTAGTAGATTTAATTATATTTCTTTACAAATGTAATTACAATAATCATGTAAAAGACACTTCTATTGAGTTTGCCAATGAAAAAATAGAGAGTCTTTATATTGGGGTTGAAAAATCAAACTTAGGATTCAATTTTCACCTTCCATCTTCTGTCTTCTTTAAGCTCGTCCATAAGAGATTTATTGACTTCTACCCGAATTCCCCTAGAACGCATCGCCACATTTATCTTTGCTGTTGAATCCACGACATTCACTCTTACTTTTTTCTTTCCAGGGTGTTTTTTGGTGATTTCTTCTAACCTGTCAATAGCGTATTCATCTAGTTCCCTCAAGGACATAGTTACTTCTATTCCAGAAGACATCTTATCCATTAAGTCGTGAAGTTGGCTGATTTCTAAAAAATTTAGTTTGATACGTCGCGTTTCTACCCCGTCTTTTTCCCAGACCGATTGTCCGATTTTTATTCTCACAAATAGCATTTGATCCTGTACCATAAAGTGCTTGAACTTAAGGTAATCTTCATTCCAAAGTGCAAACTCATGAGTGTCTGAATAATCCTCTAGGGTAAATACGCCAAAGGTCTTCCCCGTTCTAGTCATTTTTTCTTGTGAGTTGACAACAATACCCGCAACGGCAATTTCCTTTCCTATCATAGAATCTAGAAACGCCATCTTATCTAGTGAGGTATTACAAAAACTGACAATTTCATCTTTAAAATCATCCAATGGATGACTGGAGAGATACATTCCATTGACCTCTTTTTCCTTTTTAAGGGCATACAATCTAGGCCATGGCTCTGGCGTTGGTAAGTGAGGTTCAGGAATTTGAACATCACTTGCTTCTCCAAATAAACTGACTTGAGAGCTGTCTTCATTGGCCTTTATGTTTTGGGAGTACTTGATGGCTTTTTCCAAAAAGGTCCTGCCATCCCCCTCATCACAGAAATACACCGCCCTATTGTCAGAATCCAAATTATCAAAGGCACCCCCCAGAGCTAAACTCTCTAGGGTCTTCTTATTTACTACTCTTAGGTCTATTCTTTTAAGAAGGTCAAACAGATTGCTGTACCTTCCGTTTTGTCCTCTTTCCGAAACTACAGCTTCTACTGCATTTTCTCCAACGCCCTTCATCCCACCCAAACCAAAGCGTATTGCGCCTTGTTCGTTTACCGTGAATTTAAAGGACGATTCATTTACATCCGGACCCAAAACAGGTACCTGCATTCGCTTACATTCCTCCATAAAGAAGGTAACCGATTTGATATCGCTCATGTTATTGCTCAAAACGGAGGCCATATATTCTGCAGGATAATGAGCTTTTAAATACGCTGTTTGGTACGCAATCCAAGCATAACACGTAGAGTGCGATTTGTTAAAGGCATAGGAGGCAAAGGCTTCCCAATCTTTCCAAACCTTTTCTAGTGCTACCTCATCATGACCTCTTTGTTTAGCTCCTTCAATAAACTTGGGCTTGAGTTTTTCTAGAAGGGCAAAAATCTTCTTACCCATGGCCTTCCTAAGCATATCTGCTTCTCCCTTGGTGAAGCCCGCTAGTTTTTGAGAGAGCAACATTACCTGTTCCTGGTAGACGGTAATTCCATAGGTCTCCTCCAAGTATTGATCCATGCCCTTGAGGTCATAGGCAATTTCTTCTTCTCCATGTTTCCTCTTAATAAAGGAAGGAATATACTCCAGTGGACCTGGCCTGTACAAAGCATTCATGGCTATTAAATCGGCAAAGACGGTAGGCTTTAAATCTCTTAGGTATTTTTGCATACCCGTACTCTCGTATTGGAAAATCCCTACGGTATCTCCTCTTTGAAAGAGCTCATAGGTTTTTACATCGTCAAGAGGGAAGCTATCGGGATCTAGATCAACCCCATGTTTTTCTTTTACAATGGCTACAGCATCTTTTATAAGGGTCAGGGTTTTTAAACCCAAAAAATCCATTTTTAAAAGACCCGCATCCTCTACTACTGAGTTGTCAAACTGAGTACACCAAAGGTTGGAGTCCTTTGACACCGCTACAGGCACATGTTGTCTTATATCACTTGGAGTAATAATAACGCCACAGGCATGAATTCCGGTATTCCTCAAAGAGCCTTCTAGGGTTATCGCTTTTTGAACCGTTTCTCCTTCTAAATCATCCTTTTCGGCAATGGATTTGAGTTCCTTTGCCATGGTAAGTAATTCTCCATTGAGCTTACTCTTCATAGTCTTCTCATCCATACCAAACAACTTGTTGAGTTTGATATCAGGAACTAGTTTGGCAATCCTATCGGTATCAGGTAGCGGCAACTCCAAAACCCTTCCAGTATCCCGTATGGAGGATTTTGCCGCCATAGAACCGTAGGTGATAATCTGGGCCACTTGACTCGAGCCATACTTATCAATAACATAATCTATAACACGGCTTCTTCCTTCATCATCAAAGTCAATATCAATATCAGGCAATGAAACCCTGTCAGGATTTAAGAACCTCTCAAATAGAAGGTCGTATTTGATGGGGTCCACATTGGTGATACCTACACAGTAGGCCACCGCAGATCCTGCCGCAGATCCCCTTCCAGGACCTACAGATACTCCCATTTTGCGCGCGGCCGTGGTGAAATCTTGTACAATCAAAAAGTATCCAGGATACCCTGTCATGGCTATGGTGTCTAGCTCAAAGTCAAGGCGCTCCGAAATTTCATCAGTAATTTCTCCATATCGTTTTTCGGCACCTACATAGGTAAGGTGCTTTAGGTATGCATTTTCTCCTCTTTTTCCGCCATCCACGTCATCTTCCTTATCAATAAATTCCTCTGGAATATCAAAGGCCGGAAGAAGAACATCGCTGGCTAGCTGGAAAGATTCAATTTTATCTACGATCTCATTGGTGGTAATTATTGCTTGCGGAAGGTCGGCAAACAACCCCTTCATCTCCTCAGAGGATTTAATATAAAAGGAATTATTGGGGAATCCATATCGGTACCCTCTTCCCCTTCCAATGGGAGTGCTTTTCTTTTCTCCTTCTTTTACACACAAGAGAATATCGTGGGCATAAGAATCTTCTTCTTTGGCGTAGTAGGTATTGTTAGCCGCAAAATACTTTACGTTGTATTTCTCACAAAATTGCAAAAGAGTAGTATTTACTCTGTCTTCTTCGGGAAGATCATGACGCAGGAGCTCTGCATAAAAATCTTCACCAAAATTTTCTGCATACCACACAAAGGCTTCTTCTGCTTGTTTTTCTCCTACATTGAGAATGAGGTGGGGAACTTCCCCCTGCAATCCACCCGTGGTAACTATTAAATCTCCCTTGAGGGTTAAGAGCAATTCCTTGTCAATTCTTGGAACATAATAGAATCCTTCTATGTAACCCAAACTAGACAATTTGGCTAGATTGTGGTATCCATCTTTATTCTTGGCTAAAAGTGGAACTTGATATCCATTGTCCTTGTAATCCTTATTCAAGCGATCCTTACACACAAACATTTCACAACCAACAATGGCCTTTACGGGAGTGAATTGAGGCTCTCTACCTTCTTCTGTCGCTAATTCCGCCTCCTCTTGTGCGGCTTTATTTTGTTTTTTAACCGCATTTACAAAGTGAAACGCTCCCATCATATTCCCCAAGTCCGTCATGGCCACTCCAGGCATTTTAAAGCGCCCTGCTGTTTGAACCAAATCGTCTATTTTAGTGGTAGCTTGTAATATGGAAAATTGAGTGTGATTGTGTAGATGAGAAAAGGAAACATCAGAAAGAGCTGCTGCATTGGCTTGAAGCTCATCTTGAGAGATAGAGGATCCTTCATTAGCCTTCTGCTTTGCTCTAATAGCGTCACTAGCCTTTTTAAGGTTTAAATGCTTGAGGCCAATAACCTGTATCGTACTGGGATTTGAATCCGAAAAACGCTGAAGGTATCCTGGCTCTTTTTGTAATTCCGTTTCTGAATAATTCCCTACCCTAAGTAATTCAAAGAAACAACGGGTGGTTGCCTCTACATCAGCAGTGGCATTATGGGCTTCTCCAAAGGGCTCTCCAAAAAGATGTTGATGGAGTTCGGTAAGATTGGGCAATTTAAATTTACCTCCTCTACCCCCAGGGATTTGACAGAGTAGGGCCGTTTTCTCCGTACAGGTATCCAATACAGGAAATTGATCTAGAGTAGGCTCAAAACCTGCTCTTACCAATTCACACCCCATGATATTAATATCAAAACCAACGTTTTGACCCACCACAAAATCGGATCGATCCAAAACGGATCTAAATTCTTTTAAAACTTCCGAAAGAGTATGCCCTTTTTCTGCAGCCAATTCGGTAGAAATTCCGTGAATCTTTTCTGCATCAAAGGGAATATCAAAGCCTTCGGGAACAATTAAAAAGTCTTTTTGCTCCATTAGAACTCCCAGATCATCGTGCAATTGCCACGCAATCTGAACCGCTCTTGGCCAGTTATTCGTATCGGTTACCGGTGCATTCCAGCGTTTGGGAAGCCCAGTGGTTTCAGTATCAAATATTAAGTACATGGAGAACCTTAAATTGAAATCTGCAACGGATTACCCTCCGCTACAGGGTAAAAATAAAAAATAATGATTCTGTATTTGTAGGTACTCGGAGGGGTTGTTAACACCTTTTCAACTAATAGTTAATTATTATAGAAATAAATATCTAATTGATAAATCCAATTAAAGTATAGATTTAAAAAATGACCAAAAAGGTTTAAAACTAGAGTCGTTCGTATATTTGTAGTGCACAAAAAAATAATAGTAACCACTTTAAATTTTATACACATGGCAGTATTAGTCGGTAAAAAAGCACCTCTATTTTCGGCATCAGCAGTAATCGATGGAGAAGAAATTGTAGAGGGATTTACACTAGAGCAATTTCAAGGTAAATATGTAATCTTATTTTTCTACCCAAAGGATTTCACGTTTGTATGTCCTACAGAACTTCACGCCTTCCAATCTAAATTGGAAGAATTTAAAGCCAAAAATGTTGAGGTAATTGCCGTATCAACCGATACCGAGCAGTCACACTGGGGATGGCTACAATTATCTAAAGATCAAGGGGGAATTAAAGGAGTAACCTACCCAATAGTTGCAGATACCAACAAAACCATTTCTACTAATTACGATGTATTGGCAGGAAACTACTTTTACAACGATAATGAAGAATTGGCTGCAGAAGGCGAATTGGTTGCCTACAGAGGTTTGTTCCTAATAGATCCCAACGGAGTGGTTCGTCACCAATTGGTTAATGATCTTCCCTTGGGAAGAAACGTAGATGAGGCCATGAGAATGGTAGACGCGCTTCAGTTTGTTGAAGAAAATGGAGAGGTTTGTCCTGCAAACTGGTCAGAAGGAAAGCAAGCAATGGCTGCTACTCATGACGGAGTTGCTGATTACCTAGCTTCTAACTAATCTTTAGAAGATCCTACTCATAGAGTATTTCAATACAAAACATTGAGAACTCATTCTACTCAAAAGAGCCGCAATTATGCGGCTCTTTTTTTATTCTCTTTAAGGCTTTTCCTGAACTTTAAAGGGGTTCAACCCTACCGCTAGACCACCTTAGCTTTGCGAATCATTTTGGCAAAGAGACCAGGAAACCATCTTGAAACATAAATTCCAGCGACTTCCCATCCTCCAATATAAGCTTCTCGTTTCTGGGATATTATAGCCTTGAGGGCCCGGGACGCAAATCGCTCGGGAGAAATACCATTCTGAGTGGCATCATCCATTTTACCCGTGGGAATTCCATTGGGTCCTAAACCATTTACACTGACCTGAGTATGAACAAATCCGGGGCATAAAACGGTAAAACTTAATGACGTTTTGTGAAGTTCTGCTCGGGTAGAATCAAAAAATCCGTGCAAGCCATGTTTAGCCGCTGAATAAGCCGATCGGTAAGGCGAACCAAATTTGCCAACCAAACTAGAGATCGTAATGATATGACCAGAATCCCTAGAAATCATAAAAGGCAAAACCGCTTTGGTAAGGGCAATGGGTGCTATTAAATCCAAGTGAATAATGGACTGGTCTACAGCCACATCGGTTTCATGAGCAAGTCCGCGTTGAGAAATCCCTCCATTGTTTACCAGGTAATCAATTGAACCCTTCCATTCCAATGCGGTGTCTACCCATTTGGGATAACTTTCTATATCGTTTAAATCAAAGTCGAGAATCAAGCAACTAGAACCTCTTTCTTTACACCTACCGGCCACCTTCTTGAGGGCATCGATGTTTCTTCCGCTTAATATTAAACAAACTGAGTACTGTGACCATTCTATGGCCAAAGCCTTTCCTATACCAGAAGAAGCCCCAGTGATCCAAACTACCTTATTTTCCATTACCACAAATTAGGACTAGGAAATGGAATTTCTAACCTTTTGAGTGTATTTTCTTAACGAAACCCTGGCTTCATCCCCTGATTCTCGCATATCCTTGAGAATCCATTGAGCTGCGATTACATGGGTTAACTGTTCTCCTTGGTCCTCTCCTTCAATCTCTATGGTGGGTACTTCATCTTCCAAAATCATGGCTTCTGCTTTTACCAAGGCCTCTAAGGAATGATTTTCTACTAGTTTTTTAACTACGGGAATTTTCATAACAACCGATATAAATTACTTGAGAGACTCCATAAATTCGATCACCTTTTCTTCTTTAGAGGTAGGTCCTCCTGCAGATAATACTCCATTGGAAAAAGCGGCAAAAAAAGGTAAGTTATTTACACCTGCTCGCTGTCTAGCCTCTGGGTTTTCCTCTGCGTTGATTTCTAAGAAAGTAATGTCTGAGTGTGTATCGTCATTGGATAGTCTTTTGTACTTGGGGGCAAATAGTTTGCATGAACCACACCAATCAGCATAAAACTTAACCATAATTTTGGGGTCAGAATTTAACCTTTCGGCGAAAGCTGCTTCATTTACTTTTTCTACAGGCATATTATTTGATTAATGTTTGCCCAAATTTACGGCGATCGGCCCGTGGTTCAAAACGTATTTATCTATAGTTAAATAACTAAAATTTATGGATAAAAAACCGGACTAAAACCGATGAGGTATTAATGGCTTTCGATATTTTTGAAAATATGAAATTGAAATTTTTCATTTTACTTATTGTTTTTACCCTTCTGAGCGCAAACGACCCTGAGGAATATGACATATTGGAAGCCTCTAACATTACCCTTATTGGATCCACCAACGTTGGGTCCTTTAGGTGCGAAAATAATTTGATCGCCAAACGGGAGGAGAACCAGACCATTCAAGCCACACCCACCTCAATGGGGTTTGACCTCACTGGAGTTAATTTTTCTATACCTGTTGATGGTTTTTCTTGTAAAATTCCAGGAATGGAGAGCGATATTAGAAAACTTTTGAATGTAGATACCTATCCAGAGATTGAATTGGATTTGGTTCACCTTCAGATACCTAGTGGAGATTACGGAACGGCAAGAGCCCGTATAAAAATTGCAGGAAAAGAACGCATGGGACTTATTGACTTTAAGCTAATATCTTCCAAGCCTCATTTTCATATGGTAGGATCTACCCCCTTGTACCTCACCGAGTTTGGTCTGGAACCGCCTACCAAAATGTTGGGAATGATTGTAGTTAGAGATCAAATTCAAATAGAATTCAATCTTGTTTTAAAAATAAACAAAGCAACGGGAACCGAATAATATTAGTCATCACATAGATAGTAGAATTTTTATTTTGTATTAGCACACGAAGGAATTCACATATGCATTTGCCATAACCCCCACAATATCTGAAGATGGTTCCTTTTAAAAATATAGAATCAGAAAAACCTTTTGATGATTTCATCAATCGCCAAGCAGGAGATATGGTATCTGGTTATTGCATAAACTTAAAATTTGTCATAGGCGTGATATACTAGCCTTTCGCAAATTTCAATGGATAAAGCCGCTCCATAGAGCGGCTTTTCTTTTACGTATATTACATGTAGACTCATCTTCTTTACCAGTAGATTTCGCCTCTTAAAACCTTACTTATGGACCAACTAGAGTCTGGTTACACTTCTTTAGACTCTGAGTTAAATTTCTAGAAATCAAATGTCCATAAACTAAAAACAAAAAGCCCGACTCTTAGGGAGTCGGGCTTCTTAAATGCTGTCAAAAGTGTCCTACTTGAAGAAGTCGCTAGTCGTGTCTTTATTAACGATTTTTTCTTCAAACGCGTAAGTTCCTTTTTCTGATTTTACCATTTTCACAACTTTGGTGAACATAGCAGAACCTTCCTTCTTAAGTGTTGCAACAACCTTTTTTGCCATGATTCCTTAGTATTTAGGTATTACTTAATTTCTTTGTGTAGAGTATAACGCTTTAGGATAGGGTTATACTTTTTGAGCTCCATACGATCCGGAGTATTCTTTTTGTTCTTAGTCGAAATGTAGCGACTCGTTCCTGCCATACCTGATTCTTTGTGCTCTGTGCACTCAAGAATCACTTGTACTCTGTTTCCTTTTTTTGCCATGACTTCTTATGGTTTATTTGGACAAAAATCCGTTTTCTCTGGCTTCCTTAATTACGGTGCTAATCCCTTTCTTGTTGATCAATTTAAGGGCAGAAGTAGAAACTCGCAGGGTTACCCACTGATCCTCTTCTGGGATATAAAAACGTTTTTTGGCAAGGTTTACATTAAACTTGCGCTTGTTTTTCTTATTTGAGAAAGACACGTGATTTCCCACCATCGCTTTCTTTCCTGTTAACTCACATACTCTAGACATCGCTTGTGACTTTATTATGACTTTACGTTCCTTTCAAAATTGGTCTGCAAAATAAAGGAATCTTTTTGTTTTGTACAAGTGTTATTTGGGACTATTTTGCTAACATCTTTCTGAGGATATCTAAGGCCATCAATCCACTCTTTTTAATATTTCTTTCTCTATGAGATCCAAACTGAAATTTTTGGGACCATGTACCACTAGGGCCATGGACTGCTATCCATACGGTACCGACGGGTTTTTCTGCAGAACCACCTTCTGGGCCTGCAATTCCGGAAGTAGCAATGGAATAAGTCGTTCTCATTTTACTGGCAACCCCTTCTGCCATGGCAACTACCACTTCCTCAGAAACAGCACCTTTTTGGGCAATTATTTCGGGTGAAACCCCTAACCATTTTTCTTTGATGGAATTTTCATAGGCAACTATGGACCCTAAAAAATATTCAGAACTTCCAGGAACAGATGTTATTTTGGAAGCAATATAACCACCGGTGCAACTTTCTGCTGTAGAAAGGGTGGCCCCATTATTTTTTAACTGTATACCTATTAATTGTTCCAACCTATCTGCTTTTTCTCCAAATAGAATATCCTTGAGTTCATCCTTAATCTGTGTTGCATATTGGCTAACAGCAGCCTCCAATTGAGATCTATTAGAACCCCTACCCGTAAGTCTGAGCTTTACCAAGCCGGGAGAAGGTAAATAGGCAAGAGAAATTTCTGTGGGAAGCGAATCCTCTATTTGAGATATCCTCTCTGCGATAATACTCTCTCCTTGTCCTTGTGTAAGTAGGGTGTGGTGAATGATATTTTGGTCCTTAAGTTGTTCCGAAGCCCATGGCAAAACATAGTCGTTCATCAGGGACTTCATCTCATAAGGAACTCCTGGCATACTAATTACGGCAACTCCATTTTTGTCAAACCACATTCCGGAGGCAGTTCCCATTTTATTGATGAGCGGTTTGCAGGATGTAGGAAGTAAAGCTTGATCTAGGTTGACTTGTTGCGGTTCCCGACCCAGAGCTTTAAAAAGTCTTTTTACATTGTCCTCGGCTTCGGGAACACGAATCCATTCTCCACCAAAGTATTGGTGTAAGGTGTATTTGGTTAAGTCGTCTTTAGTGGGACCTAGGCCTCCAGTAACTAAAACCAATCCCGTACGAGGGTCTAGGGAATCCAATGCATGGATAATGGCCGTATCCACATCTCTTATGGAGCGTACCTGCAGGACCTCCACCCCCAGGTCATTAAGCTTTTCGCCCATCCAAGCGCTGTTGGTATCTAGGGTTTGTCCTACAAGGATTTCATCTCCTATGGTAATGATTTCTGCAAACATGAGGTAAAAATACTATTAAGCGAGAGTTCTAAAGTATAATTCAAAAAAAAGCCCCAACCGAAGTTGAGGCTTGATAACCTATATATGGACTTAAAAGTTCGAAAATTGACTTTCGTATGCCGTGTAAGAAGGTGTAATACACATTACGGGAACTTCTGAATTAGAAATAATAGCTTGAACATCACTGGTGAATATTTGCAATCCACCCGCTTCTTGTCCTTCTTCCATTATTAGAATAATATCGCCTTTTACTTCTTCTGTATAGCTCAAGAATGAAGGAGCTACTTTTTTGCCCTTTTCTAGAATTTCTGAGGTGTTTTCTATACCAGCCTTGGTAAAGAACTCACTTACTTGGTTTACATGAGGAATGAGCTTGGCTTTTTCCTCATCGTTTTTAGGCACGGCAACGGTTTTTATCTTAGCTCCAAAGAGTCTTGCATAATGAACAGCAGGGCCTACTTTTTCTTTTGATTTTCTATCTAATACCAAGGGAAAAACAATGGTATCTATTCCACTAAAAGGTTTTACACCTCTTGTGGTAATAACGGGAGGTCTTACATTGGTCACTACCTTATACGCATTAGATCCAATGAGTTTTGACCTGAAATTGGTAGGCCTTCCATTGGTGCCTATCACAACCAATTCGGGTTTTAGTAAATCTGAGACCCTTCCTATTTCTTCATAAACTACACCCTTAGAAACCATGGTGGTCATTTTTATACCAAACTCACTTTCTTTGGCCTCGGCAAGCTCAGTCAGCATTTTCTCTACACGAGCGCGAATTACATCTTCCTTTATATCACTACCAAAGATTCTAGAAACAAAGCTATTCTCTTCTATAACGGTAAGTAAAATGATTTCTGCGCCAATGGTCTTGGCAAAAACAGCTGCCTCGTTAAGGGCAGATAGAGATTGGTCAGAAAAACCAATGGCTACAAGGACTTTTTTTGAATCTTGACTCATAATATTTTTAAGGTTAGGGTTATTAACCGGCTGCAAGATGCCATTTTTTTAGATTATAAAAAAGGACATTTCTCAGGTTTAGGGAGATGCCAACGCATAATCGCTAAGAGTTTGTCTAGTCCCAAAGGGCCTCAATATACCGTCATAAAAAGCATTTTGTGGCCAAAAGTATTGGACGATAGTGTGAGACACTCCCGAAATATGATTGGGATTTTCTAGAAAAGAAAACGTACTCACATCCTCTTTGTGATAAGGGGGAACAAAGAAATAGAATTCGCGAAATGAAGAATCCTGCTCAGAATGGGTCCCCAGCCAATTAGTCTCTTGCTCCACTTGAGTTTCTATGCGGGCATACGGAATCAAAGGAGAGTCCTCCAAAGAATCAAGCACACAGGTGTATTTTAAAAATCCATTTACCCCTTGAGGCCAAATATTTACTTGGTCCCAGGCCCATTGCTTTGCCAAAAAGGGCTTGGAAGACATCTTCTGTATACTGACAAGCCCCCCTTCGGCCTTTGAGCCAAAGACCCAAAAATCATGAGCAAAGCTCTTGTGTCTTTCCAATACAAAGGCATGAGTGCACAGCAAATCTCTTATATCCCTTTGTGAGGGTCGGTCAATAACCAAGAATTCATTTTGACTTCTCACTATGGATTTTGCATTGGGAACTTCTGTGAAAATAGATTCCAATACCACACCATGCCGAATCCAGTTTTGAGGATCTTCAAAAGAAATTAAAACGCCGTGCTTAGCAGCCAGCTGTGCTCCTTTGGAATAACCATTTTGAGTAGTCAAGGAATAGTATTTTCTGGACTCTATTAAGGAATAACCTCCCGAAAGCAATAGAACTCCTGTCAATACCCATAAATAATTCCCCTTGGGAAGAGTCGACAATAGGCTACCCAGAAATAGAGGAAAGGAAAAAATGAGAATAGAAAATTGCAAAATAGGGTTGACTTCAAAGCTATACACCCACCCTATTCCCAAAGAAATAAAAAAGGGAAATAAATAGATCAGCTTGCGATAGGTTTCTTTTAGTTTTAGGATAAACCATGCAATCATGAGCATTCCCAATAGAGTTCCCAGGGTAGAGTAATTAAATTGCAACTGAAGAAAATCGGGGATAAACATAGGGTCTGGAGTTCCTAACCACCCCTCTTCACCTCCTACTCCGCCTTTGCTGAAGGTCCGCATAAACAAGGGAATATGAGGAGAATACACCAGTAAGATCAAGGCATTTACCCAAAAGAATTTCCACCTTCTTTCTTTAGCCAATACAAACCAAGCCAAAAGAAATAGGATCAAGGCAAAGAACTGCGCGTAATAGTGGGTGTAGGCCAGTCCCAACATTCCAATGGCATAACCCCACCAATGGGAATTGGAGGGTTTATCTAAAATCCTCTGAAGAGAAAGAGCCGCCACAAGGCCAAAGAACAATCCTGGACCATAGGGTCTTGCAATCTGTCCGTAAAATATAAAGTATTCAGAAACCGACATAATACCCATAGCCAAGACTCCATGCTCTATAGAAGCCGCCCGTCTCACCCAAAGATAGAACAGAAGTAAGGAGGCGCAGGACAAAAGAACAAAGGGAAGTCTTACCCATAACTTGGATTGCCCCCATTGGACCCAGTACCACAAGAAGGTTTGAACTCCTGCCGGGTGAAAATCAGTTTCTATTCCTTGAGAAACCAATTCAGAAAATGTTGCATAAGAAGTCCTATTGAGTGCACTTAACTCATCGTGGGTCCATTCCATATCCAGTATGGAATAGAACCTGAGAAAGGCTCCCAACAAAAAAACAACTAGGACGACAATATGTATTCGATTAGTAGAAATAGTAACTGTGTGCTTTGCTTCGGTTAAATTAAACAAAAAACCTCGCCGGAAGACATGCTTCTGGCGAGGTTTCTATATAGGTCTACACGATGAATTATCTCGCTACATTGACCGCACGAGTCTCTCGTATTACAGTAATTTTTACCTGACCTGGATAGGTCATTTCCGTTTGGATTTTATTGGTGATGTCAAAAGACATTTGAGCCGTTTCTGAATCAGACACTTTTTCTGATTCTACCAATACTCTTAGTTCTCTACCTGCCTGTATAGCATACGCTTTGGTTACTCCAGGAAAGGCCATAGCTAAATCTTCTAGTTCCTTAAGTCTTTGAATGTAACTTTCGGCTACTTGACGGCGGGCTCCTGGTCTTGCTCCCGAAATGGCATCACATACTTGGATAATGGGAGATAACATAGAGGTCATTTCTACCTCATCGTGGTGAGCTCCAATGGCATTACACACTTCTTTCTTTTCTCCGTATTTTTCTGCTAGCTGCATTCCCAGAATAGCGTGAGGTGCTTCGGTTTCTTCGCTAGGTACTTTTCCTATATCGTGCAATAGACCTGCGCGCTTAGCCATTTTGGGATTGAGTCCTAATTCAGAGGCCATAATGGCACAAAGGTTTGCTACTTCCCTAGAGTGTTGCAATAGGTTTTGGCCATAACTAGAACGATACTTCATTCTACCCACATACTTTATGAGTTCTGGATGAAGACCGTGAATCCCTAAGTCTATAGTGGTTCTTTTACCAATTTCTATTATCTCCTCTTCTATTTGACGAGTAGTCTTTTGAACCACTTCTTCTATTCTAGCGGGGTGAATTCTTCCATCGGTTACCAACTTGTGCATAGAGAGTCTTGCAATTTCTCTCCTGACGGGATCAAAACACGATAGTATGATTGCCTCAGGAGTATCATCAACAATTACCTCTACACCTGTAGCCGCTTCAATGGCTCTAATGTTACGGCCTTCTCTACCAATGATTCTTCCCTTGATATCATCGTTTTCTATGTTAAAAACGGAAACGGCATTCTCAATAGCCTGCTCTGTGGCAACGCGTTGAATACTTTGAATAACCACTTTCTTGGCGTCATTCGCAGCCGTTAGCTTCGCCTCTTCCATCGAGGTTTGAATAAAGGCAGCTGATTCATGCTTAACCTCATCCTTTAGTGCTTCCATCAATTGATTCTTAGCATCATCTACAGAAAGGCCAGAGATTACCTCTAACTGTTTAACCTGTGATCTATGCAACTTTTCTAGGTCTTGGCTCTTTTTCTCATTGAGCTCTACCTTTCGCGTTAGAGTTTCTTCTAACCTATTGATGTTTTTCTCTTTGCGCTTTACCTCCTCTAACTGTTTAGAAAAATTACGCTCTTTTTCCTTTAACTTTTGGAAGTTCTCGTTGTTCTTTGACTCGCGTCGAGAAATCATTTTCTCATGCTCTGATTTGAGTTCTAGGAATTTCTCCTTAGCCTGAAGTATTTTATCTTTTTTAATGTTTTCGGCCTCCTTTGTTGCCTCGGCAATTATGCCTTTGGCTTTTTTAGACTGCATCATTTTGACCAGTAAAAAGGCCAATAAAACACCAGCCAATAAGCCTCCAAGAACAGGTAGTACAATATCCATAGTTGTAATTTAATTAATCAATAAAAACCCCACATTGCTCCGCGAATGTCTAAACTCCCATTTAGACAAGAACGGTGTTTACCGCAGTATTTCATACTTCCGCTGAGGACATGCGTCCTACCTTAAGCAAAAGCTAAGATCGCGGCCTGTTCTACATACTCCGAGTCGAAACACCTATAGATGTAACCGTTGAGTTTAGCAAACGTAAGAACCAATGTGGGGAAAAAAATTATTATGAACTACCCGTTAGAACCGTGGAGAGAAGGTTGTCTATGGCTTTGAGATCCTGTGTGACTTGAAGCGAAGAATCCGCTTTTTGCTCTTTTTGCTTGGCTATTTGATTGGCAAACTGAAGGGCACACATTGCTAAAATATCTTGTTTATCTCTGACCGCATACTTTTCTTCGAACTGTTGCACCATCTCGTTTATGAGGTCCACCGCCTTTCTAAAGCGAGCCTCTTCTGTCCTTTTAACCGTTAAGGGATATACCCTGTTAGCTATTTTGACTTTTATTTTTTGAGATGAATCTTCAGCACTCATTGGTTTAACAGGGCAATACATTTGTCTATTTCCCTAACTAGAGCATTGATTTTCTGGGCGGCTTCCGGAGAACCCGTAGACACCTTAATGGCGTCCCCTAATTGCAATGCTTTTACTTCTTCCTTCAACTCCAGAACCTGACCATTTAGGGTTTCTATCTGTTGATTTCTCTCTGAAATCTCCGTTTTTTGCTCCTCAACTTCTAGAGTTAATGCATGGTATTGCTTCACCAATTGAGAAACCTTTCCGAAGACCTTACTAGATAAATTTTCTCCCTGTGTCATTCAAAGGTTGAATTCAGAATTTATACAAATGTATAAAGGGCAAAGGATAACTCAAAGCTTTTTATTAAATGGTCTTTTATTTTACAGGTTTCAATCGTTACTTTAGCCACAAATCAATTCAAAAATGCGCAAAACCTTCTGGATTCTTAGCTTTTTAATCCCCATTATGGCCCTAGGACAGAAAAACGCGAATTTTAGATCTCCACTTGATATTCCCTTAATTCTTTCGGGAACTTTTGGAGAATTGAGGTCTAATCACTTCCATGCCGGCATAGACATAAAAACAGGAGGCGTAGAAGGAAAAAAGGTTTTAGCGGCTGATGGCGGATACGTTTCAAGAATTAAAGTTTCTGCCTACGGCTATGGAAAGGCCCTTTACATAACCCACCCCAATGGATATACTACCGTTTATGCTCACCTTCAAAGGTACAACTCAGACATTGAATCCTATGTGGATTCTATCCAGCACCTGAGGGAATCTTTTGAGGTAGAAATTTTTCCCAAAAAAGGAGAATTGGTTCTCCAAAAAGGTCAAGTAGTTGCCCTTAGTGGCAATTCTGGTGGATCGGGAGGACCTCATTTACACTTTGAGATACGAGATACTCGAACCGAAAAACCCATTAACCCTCTTTTATTCTCTTTTGAGGTTTCTGATACCAGACCTCCGGAATTTTTTTCCTTTAGGGTCCACCCCGTAGGTAAAAAGTCTTCCGTTTCTGGAGGTGGAATTCCCGTAGACTACAAAGTTCAACGCAAGGGTAACCAATACACAACAGAAGTCTCCCACCTATCTGGTTTTGGTCATGTGGGATTTGCTATAGGAGTTATTGACCGCCTGGACAAAGCCAATAACAGAAATGGGATATATTCTTTAACTCAGGTGGTGGATGGAGATACCACTTATGTCTTTGAAGCCAAAACCTTTGCGTTTGCGGAAACTAGATACATCAATGCACATATGGATTTCAGTCTCAAAATGTGCTGCCGGAGGCTAACCCATAGGACCTACCTTCTGCCGGGAAACGACCTATCCATGTATTCCCATTTGGAGGGTGATGGCTCGGTAGAAATTTCCCCTGGACAATCCAAAGATTTGATTTTTTACGCACGTGATGTTTACGGGAACCAGTCCCAGTTAAAGGTGACCCTCAAGGGTGAAGTACCCGGTACTCCTGCACCCTTTACCCCAGGTTTAAGTGTAAATTACAAGAGATCGTTTGTACATGAGGAGTGTGGTTTTTCTTTAAAAATCCCAGCCCGTTCACTCTATGAATCTCAATTTTTACCGTTCTCTATAGATTCCGGAAAAGGTCTAGTGGGTCCTGCTTACACCGTTGGAAGTAATGAAACTCCTTCCCAAAAGTATTTCTCCTTAGAACTTCCATATCCCGTGGGTACCCCTCGTCCCGAAAAGCTAATCGTTGTTTCTAAATCTGGAGAGCGCTGGGTTTATGAAGGAGCCGCGCACAACCAAAAAGGTGTAGTTAAGGCCCGCTCAAGAACTTTTGGGGTCTTTTCTTTAGGATATGACAGTATTGCTCCGCGCATAAAACCCATCCGATTACAAAATGGTTCTACCCGAAAAAGAGGGCAGCGCATTCAATTTATTGTAGCAGACAACACCTCCGGAATTTCCTCGTTTAAAGGTAAACTCAACGGAAAATGGATACTCTTTGAATACGATCATAAATCCCAATTACTCACACATACCCTTCCGGCGGAAACCCCGTTGGGAATGCAAACCATCACTCTAGAAGTGAGCGATGAAATGGGGAATGAAAATAGCATCGTTTTACAAGTAAAAATCACCCCTTAACTTTTCAATTATTCACATACCTTTGTGACACATACGCAAGATTCATGAAGAAAATTCTATACATACTCTCTCTTTTTTGCACCCTGTCCGTATCTGCCCAAGAAGTTCAAGACACAGTGGTAGAAATCACGGGTGTGGTGGTTACCAAAGACGCAGAAAAAAACTTTATTCCCTATGCCCACCTCACCATACCCAAAAGAAACCAAGTAACCGTTTCTGATGAAGAGGGCTTCTTCTCGTTTGCTGCTGTCCCCAATGACACCATTGTAATTACCTGTGTAGGATTTAAGACCGCTACCCTATGGGTTCCTGACACTCTGGAGCAAGAGACCTACTTGAGTCTTGTTCCCCTAGAAAGAGACACCACAATGCTTCAAGAGGTAACCCTTTACCCGTGGCCCTCTCCCGAGCGCTTTAAAGAGGAGTTTTTAGCTATGACTTTAGAAACAACAGAATATGATATTGCCCAAAGAAACCTAGCCATAGCCGCCCTAAAGGAAAGAGCCATGGCCATGGGGTATTCTGCTACGGAGATTCAAAACTTCATGATTAAATATCAAACCCAAAAACTCTACAACCAAGGAAGGTATTATGGAACAGATGGTGGCGCAGCAGTTATTGGCGCATTCTCCAATCCCTTTGCGTGGGCTGAGTTCTTTCAAGCTCTTAAGCGCGGAGACTTTTAAACATCATGAAAATACTACTTCTTTTATTGGGCTTGTCCTTTGGAAAACTCATTTGGGCGCAAGAAGCGACCTTGAGAGGAGTTGTATCTGATACTCAGGGCAAGGCCTTGGAAGAAGTATTTGTCGTTGTGGGAAAGGATTACGTCCAAACCAGTGCAAATGGAACCTATAATATTGTAGTTCCCGCCCCTGCGATTTACAAAGTCGTGTTTTCACGTATTGGATTTGCTCCCGATACGGTAGAATGGAATGCCCAACCTGGAGAGATCAACGTCATCAACTCTACCTTAAAGGACGATGATAACGTTCTAAACACCATAGACCTTGTTGACTATAGAGAACGATTAGAAGACAAAATAGACCTTGACCCAAAGAACCTAGAGTTTTCTACCGGTCCTTCTACAGGGGTAGAAGGCTTAATAAAAACCCTACAGGGGGTGGTTTCCAACAATGAATTCAGTTCCCAATATTCAGTTAGGGGAGGTAATTTTGACGAAAACCTTGTATATGTGAATGGCATAGAGGTATACCGTCCCTTTTTGGTTCGCGCAGGGCAGCAGGAAGGACTTAGTTTTGTCAATCCAGACATGGTCGGAAACATCTATTTTTCTGCCGGTGGCTTTGAAGCTCAATACGGTGATAAGATGTCCTCGGTTTTAGATATTACCTATCGCAAGCCCGAATCCTTTGGTGTACGAGGCGAGGCCAGTCTTCTAGGAGGAGCTCTTACCGCAGAAGGAACAGCCTTTAAGGACAGACTTGCTATGATTGGGTCGGTGAGGTACCGCACCAACTCCATACTGTTAAACTCTACGGATACAGAAGCTGATTTTAGACCTCGATTTTTTGATGGTCAGGCCTATATTACCTACGATGTGACCGATGAGTGGAAGGTTTTCTTTTTGGGAAATTTATCTTCCAACCGATACCAAGTCATTCCCGAATCTAGACAAACTAATTTTGGAACCGTACAAGAAGCCCTTAGGCTCAATGTCTTCTTTGATGGACAAGAAAACTATGCTTACAATACCCGTTTTGCCGCTTTAGGTTCTGAGAATAAAGTTTCCGAAAACTTGAGGTTACAATTTAATACCTCTGTATTTCAAACTGTTGAGCAGGAGTATTTTGATGTAGTGGGACAATATAGATTAGGGGAATTGGACAATGATCTAGGCAGTGATGATTTTGGGGAAGTAAAGTTTCTTCGAGGCATAGGTGGTTTTCAGGATTTTGCGCGCAATGAGCTAGACGCCATTATCTTTACCGCTTCCCACAAGGGAGTATATGGAGATAAAGACGAGACCTGGCTCTGGGGACTCAAGTACCAAAGGGATGATATCATTGATAGATACAAAGAATGGGAGCGCATAGACAGCGCAGGATATTCCATTCCGCATTCTCCCACGGGAATTTCTTTTGACTCCAATTCTGGAGATACCCTACGTCAATATGCCGAAGGACTTCCTTTATATGCCCACTATGATTCTCGAGTTTCCGTGGCCTCCAACCGATTGATGGGTTATCTAGAATACATTAGAACTTGGACAGGTTCCGGAGATTGGAAGCTCAAGGCAGGAGTTAGGAGTCACTATTGGTCCTTTAACAATCAAACCACCTTCAGCCCAAGAGCTAGTCTAAGCTGGAAGCCAAAATGGGATTACAATTGGGTATTTAAGGCTGCGGGAGGCTATTATCATCAACCGCCCTTTTATCGTGAGATGAGAGATATTTCGGGAACGGTTAACCCCAATATCAAAGCTCAAGAAGCCGTTCATATAGTTTTGGGTTCTGATTATGAATTTAAGGCTTGGGACAGGCCATTTAAATGGGTTACAGAGCTTTATTACAAAGACTTGAATCAATTAATCCCCTACGAGCTAGACAACGTTAGGTTGCGGTATGCCGCTACCAATACCGCAACTGGTTTTGCCAGCGGGATTGACCTCAGGGTAAATGGTGAGTTTGTAAAGGGAACCGAGAGTTGGATGAGCTTAAGTCTTTACCGGGTTATGGAGGACCTTTCTACCGACAACGCAGGACTTCTCCCCAGACCCACAGACAACAGATACAATTTTAATATTTTCTTCCAAGACCACCTTCCCAAGGACCCCACTTTTAGAGTGAGTTTGACCTTAACTCTTACGGGTGGGTTTCCGTTTGGACCTCCCGGAGTAGATAGAGCCCAATACAACTTTAGAGCGCCTCCCTACCAAAGAGTAGATATTGGATTTATAAAAATTCTTAAACAAGAAGGAAAAGAAAAGGGTGTATTTGGGATGTTTGGTGCCTTTAAATCCGTTTGGTTATCCCTTGAAGTATTTAACCTCTTTGAGAATCAAAACGTAGCGAGTTACCTTTGGGTAAAAGACAATCAAGGAGGGCAATATGCGGTACCTAATTATTTGACCTCGCGTTTGGTGAACTTAAAACTAAGGTTTGCACTGTAGTGCGAAATCAATGATATTAGAATCTTTCTAACCCATGAGAATTTTAGAGAGTCAACAAGACAAGAGATTTAAAATTTCTTTTTACACCACCGAGAGATACTTTTATGTGGAATTTGAAGCGGGTCCCATGAAACAGGGATATAAATTCACTAAGGAGGTTCATCCTGACTTTGGAGCCTTAAAAAACCATCTGTTAGAAACCGATTTTTATGAAGCTGTATACAAACACTTCAATGAAATGTACGGCACCTTAAAGGCGGCTCATAAGAAATAAACAATGGGGTCTATTTGCGCTACTCAGTGGAACCTCCCAATAGTAATTCAACCATTTCCCTTTCTAGCTCTACCCCTTTATTACGCGCATACCACAAGTGCAATGGAGTCGCATAATCTTCTCCTTTTGCCTTTGCGTCTAGGACTATTTCTTGAGCTATCGCAGGCCTTGCTCCCCAATCATTTATAACCTCGTGGTTATCTGCGTTCATTCGAATCAATTTGGGAATGGCCCTTCCACCATTGGTAAGAAAGTGGTCCATGAGTTCCGTGTTTTGATCTCTAAGTGCCATCTTGACCTCTATGTTAGAATTAGTGGCTGCCATTTTTATAATCATGGGAAGATTTTGAGCGGCATCACCACACCAACCCTCTGTAAGAACCATCCAAATCTCTTTTGAATCTATAGAAGATATGGCCTTAATAACCTCTTTTGAGGGGCTGTACCGCTTGTCCCATTTATTCATTCGAGCACGGTTGAGCTCTGTATATTTTAGCATGGAATCAGAAGTATCACCATTGGTTGTTTCCCCCTTTTGATAAAGAGAATCAATGTGTTCTGAGTAACTCTTGTAGTCAAAAGAAGAATCAAGAGCTTTTTGGATAAGTGTTTTCATGTAGTATATAGCATCATTTGAGATTCAAACCATACTAACCAATGCCTGTACCAATTGTTTTTTCGGAAATTTTGTCATTCCCTTTTTACTTTTCATGACGGTTTGCTAGTGTTTCTGAGCAATACTTACCTGCTTTGACAGAATCTTTCTATTGGATTGGAAATTGATACCAATACAAAGAATATAAATTGCACTTTACCATAAAGAATATGAACATACAATCATTCACACTCAAAGGTCAGGAGGCGATACAGCAAGCACAAGTAATAGCAAGCACGCACGAGCAATCTGCCATAGAATCTACTCACTTACTCAAAGCCGTATTTGAGGTAGACGAAAACGTAATACCCTTTCTTTTTAATAAATCAGGTATTAATGTGGAGTCCTTTTCTTCGGCTCTAGATGCCTCAATAGACAATCAGCCTCGCATTTCTGGCGCTCAAATACAATTGGGCCGATCCGCTAATGATGCCCTTACAAAGGCCCAGAAATTTTCCCAAAAAAATGGCGACGAGTTCACCTCTATAGAACATATCTTTTTAGGTGTACTTGATTCTTCTGGGGTAGCAGGGCAAATGTTAAAAGACGCTGGATTTAGCCTAAAAGATGTAGAAAAATCCATTGAAGAATTGCGCAAGGGAGAAAAAGTCACCTCACAAAGCGCAGAAGACACCTACAATTCGCTCTCAAAATATGCCAAAAACCTTAATGAGCTAGCTTCTCTCGGTAAATTAGACCCCGTAATCGGAAGGGATGAGGAAATTAGAAGAATACTTCAAATCCTTTCTAGGAGAACCAAAAACAATCCCATCCTGGTAGGTGAACCTGGTGTGGGTAAAACCGCCATAGCAGAGGGATTGGCTCACAGAATCATTCAAGGTGATGTCCCCGAAAACCTTAAGAACAAGGTGATCTTTTCATTGGACATGGGATCCCTCATTGCCGGTGCCAAATACAAAGGGGAATTTGAAGAAAGACTCAAATCTGTGGTTAAGGAAGTAACCTCATCCGATGGAGAAATTGTCTTGTTCATCGATGAGATTCACACCTTGGTAGGAGCGGGAAAAAGCGATGGAGCCATGGATGCTGCCAATATTCTAAAACCGGCCTTAGCCAGAGGTGAACTCAGAGCAATAGGAGCCACCACTTTAGATGAATACCAAAAGTACTTTGAAAAAGATAAGGCTCTAGAACGCAGATTCCAAAAGGTATTTGTAGAAGAACCTGATACGGAATCTTCTATATCCATTCTCAGGGGAATCAAAGAAAAATACGAAACGCATCACAAGGTTAGAATTAAGGATGAGGCAATTATTGCGGCCGTAGAATTATCTCAGCGGTATATAACGGATAGATTTTTACCAGACAAAGCTATTGACCTAATAGATGAGTCTGCCAGTAAGCTCAGAATGGAAATCAACTCCAAACCAGAAGAAATAGATGTCCTCGATCGACGTATCATGCAATTAGAAATTGAGCAAGAGGCCATCAAAAGAGAAGATGACAAGAAAAAGCTCGCCTTTATTAAAGAAGAGCTTGCCAATCTAAATGAAGAAAGATCGGAATTACAGGCCAAGTGGAATTCAGAAAAAGAGGTGGTAGAAAACATACAATCTGCCAAAGAAGAAATGGATTCTTTAAAGTTTGAAGCCGAAAAGGCTGAGAGATCTGGAGACTACGGACGAGTCGCCGAAATCAGATACGGAAGAATCAAAGAAGTTGAAGAAGAATTAGTAGCTGCAGAAAAGCAACTAGAAAACATGTCCTCTCCCTTAATTAAGGAAGAAGTAACCTCAGAAGATATTGCAGAGGTAATTTCGAGATGGACAGGTGTTCCCGTTCATAGAATGTTAGAAGGAGAGCGAGAAAAGCTTTTGAGACTTGAGGATGAACTCCACAAAAGAGTGGTGGGTCAAAACGAAGCCATTCAAGCGGTTTCTGACGCCATTAGGAGATCAAGAGCAGGACTTTCTGATGAGAGTAAGCCCATTGGGAGTTTTATTTTCTTGGGGACCACAGGAGTGGGTAAAACAGAATTGGCCAAAACACTCGCAGAGTTTCTATTCAATGATGAGGCAGCAATGACCCGTATAGATATGAGCGAGTATCAGGAAAGACATTCCGTTTCTCGATTGATTGGAGCACCTCCAGGATACGTGGGATATGACGAAGGTGGACAATTGACAGAAGCCGTAAGACGACGCCCCTATTCTGTAGTTTTATTGGATGAGATAGAAAAGGCTCATCCAGATACCTTTAATACCCTGCTTCAGGTTTTGGATGAAGGGCACCTTACGGACAACAAGGGACGCACCGTAAACTTTAAGAATACAATAATCATTATGACCTCTAACATAGGATCACAGATGATTCAAGATAGATTTGATCAAATAAAACCAAAGGATATTCACGCTGCCACCGAACTTGCAAAAGCGGATGTTTTGGGAGTCCTTAAACAAACGGTAAGGCCTGAGTTTTTAAATCGAATTGACGAGGTCATCATGTTTACTCCCCTTACCCAAGGAGAAATAAGTGAAATTGTATCCCTTCAGATTCATCAACTCAGCAAGACACTTCAGAAAAAAGACATCACCATAGATGCTACGTCGGAGGCCATTGCACACATAGCACGCAAAGGGTTTGACCCACAATTTGGAGCTAGACCTGTAAAAAGAGTAATACAAAGAGAAATTCTAAATGAATTATCTAAATCCATAATCTCTGGGGAGGTTGAACCGGATTCTGTGATTCTAATTGATAATTTTGAGGAGAAACTCGTCTTTAGGAACATTGGAGAATAAGAAGAGAATCGGTCCAAAAGATTAGAATATAGCCCCGGATAAAAACCGAATTTTACCTGGGGCTTTGCAATTTTGAGTTCTCAGAAACTAGGCTCTGTACTCCCCAGGCCGTATTAAAACATAAACCAATGTCCTTTCATAAATCCCGTTGCGGGTCTATACTCAAGAGTGGGCGCAGGAATTTTGATCCAATTGACACTGTGTAAAACGGTATTCCAAAAATCCGAACCCGTCTCTACCCTACTCAAATCTAAATCCAGCGACAAATACCATTGTTGTTCTCTGGGTACATGGGCATATTCTGGTGGATTAGAAGTGGCTCCTACCATTCCTGTGGCGCCGTATCCTCCTGCAATAGATAACCATGTAGGCCACCAAGAATTAGACGGTGCAAAGGTGCCGGGATTTACTGACAACCAATAGGTTTGTCCATTGTAATCTTTGAGAGCACTTTCTGCTCCCCCCTTGCCAAGCAATTCAGGGTTAATAGATGCGTAGGAAGTAGGAGAATACGAATACTTCAATCGCATCCTTTGTTCCTTCCAGCCCAATTGTTGGCCAATAAAAAGAGCGGTTCCGGCCGTATTAGCTGCTAAGTCTCCCATAGAAAATCCCCAGCCATCAGAAAAACCATCCATGATTTCTACTATCCCTAAATAGGTAAATCCAACCATACCACCATACCAAACTGCCTGATTCTCTTTGAGTCCTGTCCAATGCAAAAGATCATAGCCATAATTGGCCATGGTGTAAGCCGTCATGGAATGGCCCAGTTTATCCATGCCCTCCCAATTGGAATTGTCATCATGAAAGTGAAATCCTCCAGAATTGTAATCAGAATACCAAGTACCATAGAGAACCCCCAAACTTATCGCAAGACCTCCACCCACAACACCAGTGGTCCAATAAAACCGTTCTCTATTGAGCGTGTCCGAAGGGACCCAAAAGGTGGTTTTCTGCTGAGTTGGGGAAATTTTTTGGGATAGGGCCTGTGCCGAAATCAAAAAACCAAATACCAAGAAAACACATCGGTAAATCATCTATAAATCTTATTCCGATTAAGCCACTTTACGTATTTCTGTTTATTGGCATTGTGTTGTGCATCTGTGGTTGCAAACGCATGGTATCCCGGTTTATCGGGATTGGCGCACATAAACATGTAGCTGTGTTTACTCCCTCCTAAAACGGCATCTATAACCTCTGTATCAGGGATGTAAATAGGACTGGGAGGCAAACCATAATTTTGATAGGTATTGTACGGCGAATCGATTTTTAAGTCCGAGTACAAGACTCTTTTAATCTCTAGATCTCTGCCCTCCTTCTCCTTCTTAGCATAAATTACCGTCGGGTCAGATTGCAATCGCCACCCTTTATTCAATCGATTTATGTACAAACCTGCTACGGTATTGTATTCATCTCTTTTGGCCGTTTCTTTTTCTACAATAGAAGCCAACACCACGACTTCTCTTGGAGTAAGACCTAGTTTTTGGGCTCTATCCAACCGCTGCTGCTTCCAAAATCGTATAGATTCTCTCTCCAATCGATCGCACAAACTTTTGGCATCTATGGTCCAATATACTTCATAGGTATTGGGAACGAGAAAAAATGCCGTCTTATCCCCCCAAGACTCCTGCATCTGGGCCCAAATATCGGCCTGAGACAACATGACTTGTTCTGATAATTTGGCCGCTACATCTTCAGGATAATTTGCGCTTGTAAATACAATCCTAATAGGTTTTTGAAGTCCTGCTCTAAACATATTCACAAGGTCATTATTACTCATTCTTGGGGAAATCACATAATGACCTGACTTAGGTGTAGAAAGCCCTTTAGCAGACGCAATCCTTTTAAAACTCTCTACATCCAAAAGGTATTCTGACAACTCCAGTGTCAATTGATCTAAAGAAGTTTGTGGTTGAACATAAAAGGAAATAGAATCTTCTGAAGACACATTATCATTGAGTAACCAGTCATACGCTAGATAAGCTACCGACGCTCCTCCTAGAATGACAAATACCAAGATGATAAGTACTTTTTTCATATGAGTTTTTTTCTACAACTTAGAGTTATGAAGCGGATTTAATATATTCTAAGGCCTTAATCACCTGAGGATTTTCGGGGTCTTTTTGTAACACCTCATGTAAAATTTCTTGGGCTTTATCGCCTTGACCAATATAAAGATAATAGGCCGCTAAATTGATTCCTCCTTGCAGGTAATCCGGATTTACTCTTACGGCTTTGTCTAGATAAACATAGGCCTTTTCCGTTTCCCCAAGGCTCAAGTAAACATAGCCTACATTGGTAAGAGCTACTTCTTGATTGGGATTCATTTTTAGGACGGTTTCTAATTCTAGCAACCCCTTTTCGGGATTACCAGCAGACAAAAGAGCGGTTCCGTATTGCAATCTAAAATCTGGATGCTTAGGTGCTAGGTCAACTGCTCGCTCAAAGTAGAGCAATGAGCTCTTAGAATCTCCAAGTTCCTTTATACACTCCCCTATCCTATAGGCCGTCCAAGCGTGTTGATTATCCCATGATTCAAGAGAAAGTCTCACCAACCAATCCTCAGTGGACTTAGTCTGTATCCATTGATACAACTCTTGGTAATCTCTTCTCAAATACTTTAGTTGAATCCATTCCTGAAAATAGATTTCTCTATCCAGGTTCTTGGATAATACTTCTGCACTATCCAAAAGATAAAGCTCACCTCCAAACTTTTCGTATTGTTGCATGTAGGCTATCCATCGAGACCTTGGGGAAGGATTCTTATTATTGACGGAAACCAGAGAAATAAATTCTCTAACCGACTCTGAGGCCGTTTTTTCTCTTGGGACTTGGATACTATGATCGTGCACACTTACATGAGGAATATCAATACTAGAGGAAGACGGCATGTGACATCCGCTGCAATCTGAGTTCTCTTCTGAAAAAGATTCGGTTTGAGTATGCTGTTTTGAAGATTGTGAATGACACGATCTACACGATTGATTGTATTGATCCCTTCCGGTTTTCTCTACAGATACATGAGGATTATGACAAGTAACACAGGTAAGCTCACCATCTGATTTAATAAAGCAAGGGCTTTGCTTTAACCTATCCACATGACTAGCCATAATAAATGACTCTTCTGAATCTGTGTATCTAGGCAGGTAGACATCCATTACCTCAGAAAGCATCATCCCTGGTCTAAAATCAAAAAAAGATTTTCCTGGAGCCAAAACAGCGTTCCCCTGTAGGTGACAACGCTGGCATATTTGAAACTGAAGTTCATTGCTTAGTTTTTTAGGATTTACAATGGAGTAATCTATGTGTTTACTCGTATCTGTAATGTTTCCGCTGGTAATCTTTTTTATGTGAAGATTTCCAGGACCGTGGCATCTTTCGCAGTTGATTCCATTGGGGATTTGGGTAAAGGCATTTTCTGAACCCAACTGAAACTCCGTTGGCATTGCATTATGGCAGGACATACACTCCAAACCAATAATCCTAGAAAACCTAGAGTTGGCTCCATTTTCGTAACCGGGTGGAAGATCCCATTTTCCATCTTGAGTATAAAAAGTCAGAGGAGCTTGGTAAACGTAGCCATTAATCTGAAAAAGGTGAGAGTTTGTATGTTGACCCGATCCAATAACATAATCAATGGATTGCCGCCAGACATGGGTAGTGTCATCTCCGTCTAGCCTAAATTCAGAAATCCAAAGATCATCTCCTTTCCATTGAGGTGCATAGGATAGATTAGAAAGGGAGTCAAAAACAACGGGATGACCCTCAAAATTACCCGAACTCTTTTTCTTAGTAGCAACTCCCATTGACTTACCCATGCCAGTATGAATAAATGTTGAGTGAATTTGAGAGTGACACACCTTACATTGGTCCATACCGACGTATTGAGCTGAATCCCCTAGGTTCCAATAAGCTTGGGCAGGAATTGTTTTTTTTGGAGACTTAGGTTCGGAATTGGATTGGCATTGAACCAAAACAATTACCCCCAAAAGGACGCCTACCAATGCAGTAGTATACCTCATGAAAGAATGATTTGATAAAAGCCAATATCCTCAAATCCATTAGGGGTTCTATTCCAGTTTTTACGCGTACCTGTTTTTTCAAAACCCAATTTGGTGAATAGAGAAATACTCTCCGAGTTAGATTCAGAAATGGAGCAGTACACCTGGTGAACCATAAGGTGTTGAGTACAATATGCCAAGAGTATTGAAAGAGCTTGGGTTGCATAGCCCTTCCTGCGCTTAGAATGTGATTCTATGAGAATCCCCACACCTACTCTACCATGAAGGGCATTGTAATCAAAGAGATCAATACATCCTATGGCATTTCCGGTTTCTACCTCTTCTATTACATATCTAAATTGACCTGAGCTTAGAATATGAGTCTGTGCATTGTTCAGATAAGCCTGAAGAATTTGTGTACTGTAGGGTTGCAGACGTTCCGAAACCTTCCAGTTCTCAGTATTGTTTTCCCAAGCCACTAAGTCGGGCAAATCTTTTGGCTCTAAGGCCCTCAACAAAATATTTTCTCCAGTTAGCAATTCAAAAGGGTTTTAACAATACGTGGTTATATACTCAATTGACCTTCAAATACAAAGATTGCCGGACCTCTTAAAATTACATTTTTAAATCCATCTGAAAAGCTTTTGAAGGAAACCGAAAGCTCTCCTCCCAAAGTATGCACCTTTACGGGGTTAGAAGAAATTTTCCCCTCTTGAAAGGCCACTATAGCCGCAGCCGTAACCCCGGTTCCACAAGAATAGGTTTCGTCCTCTACTCCTCGTTCATAAGTCCTTACTATCAAAACATTGTCCGCAACCTCTACAAAGTTTATGTTGGCTCCTTGAGGTCCGTAAATAGTATTCCTATGGGCTCTTCCGATTTGAACTACAGGGTAGTCTTCTGCTTTTTCTATAAATTCCACATGATGGGGTGAACCTGTATCAAGGAAAAAACCATTTTGAGAACTTTTGGACCTTGAGGTGTCTATCATATGAAGGGAAACCGTTCCGTCTTCATGAACTTCTGCATGATGCATTCCATCAATAGCTTCAAAAGTGGTCTTTTGGGAAATGATTTTTAGATCGTGAGCAAATTGAACTAGACATCTTCCTCCATTTCCACACATGGTACTTTCGGAGCCATCCGAATTAAAGTAAACCATTGTAAAATCAACTGTATTATGAGATCGCAATAGTATTAGGCCATCAGAACCTATACCCATTCGTCTCTGACAAAGACCTGCAATCAAATCGCAATCTTGATCAGGAAAACGGTTCATTCTATCATCAATCATGATAAAGTCATTGCCGGTTCCATGGTATTTGTAAAAAGGAAAATCCAATATGAAGTGTTTAGGACAAATATAAGCAAACGATATACGAGAAAAAACAGTGTTTTGACAGAATACAAAGAGGATTTTCCTATCTTTTTTTATCTATACCCTCGTTAAAGTTTGGTTAAGGAATAATCAATTTGAGGGTCTAAACGTTACATTTGCTGCAGGTCTTTTCGAATTTAAAAATAATTTTTTGGATTCACTCAAAAGAGCACAGACTGATAAAACTATAGATCAACAAGAAATTTAGTTTCGTATGAAAAGTACCACTTCATTACTGCTTAGTTCCGTAGTAGGAGGCATTGTTGCCTTGGGAGGATATTCCCTCTTGGATTCTCCCAAGGCAGAGACCCCCGTAATCATTGAGGCAAGTCCCTCTGCAGGTAGCCAAGGAAGATCCGTCAGTTATGTTCCCGCAACGACTCCTGACAATTTTGTAAACGCGGCAGACTTAAGTGTTCACTCTGTAGTTCACGTAAAAGTGACTAAGAACGCAGAGGGCCAATATTATCAAAATCCCTTTGATGAATTTTTCTTTGGAGCTCCAAAGGCCAAACAAAAAAGCAAGAAAATTCAAGGAGCCGGTTCAGGTGTGATCATCACAAAGGATGGTTACATCGTAACCAACAATCACGTAATAGAAGATGCTACCGAAGTCTCTGTTGTGCTCAACGACAATAAGAGCTATCCTGCGAGGGTCATCGGAACAGATCCTACCACAGATATTGGTCTCTTAAAAATTGAGGCTAATGATTTACCAACCCTACCCTTTTCTAACTCAGACGAAGTACAAGTCGGAGAATGGGTTTTAGCGGTAGGAAATCCCTTTAACCTTACCTCCACGGTTACCGCTGGTATAGTCTCTGCAAAAGGCAGAAATATTAATATCATTCCAGACCGTACGGCAATAGAAAGCTTCATACAAACGGATGCTGCCGTTAACCCCGGAAATAGTGGTGGTGCATTGGTAAATATAGAAGGTCAATTGGTGGGAATCAATACCGCGATTTCTACTCATACGGGATCTTTTGAAGGATACAGTTTTGCTGTCCCTGCCAATATCGTTAAAAAGGTGGTTGATGACCTATTAGAATACGGGACCATACAAAGAGCATATTTAGGAGTTGGCATTGCCAATGTGACTCCTGAGTTGGTTCAAGAATTTAATTTACCTGTTTCTGCAGGGGTTCTTATTTCTGGAGTAACCAATGAGGGCGCAGCAGAAGAGGCTGGACTCAAAAAAGGAGACATCATTATTAAGGCGGACAAAGTAGCTATAGCTAAAACTTCAGACCTCTTAGAGGCCATCGGAAGAAAAAGACCGGGAGATCCAGCAAAAATCACAGTCAATAGAAATGGAAAGACCCAATCCTATGATGTGATTCTAAGAAACCACAGAGGAACCACAGAACTTTTCACCGCAAAAGAAATAGAAGAAGCTCGAGAACTTGGAGCTGAATTTGCTGACATTCCAAGAGATGAGCTCAGAAGAATGGGGCTAAGAGGTGGAGTGCGAATCAAGAAAGTAAAGGGTGGAAAAATTGCAGAACAAGGTATTCCTCAAGGCTTTATCATTGTCAAAGTAAACAACAAGCCCATAAGAAACACCAGTGAGTTGCACGAGATCCTAGACAATCTAGAAATTGGAGATGGCGTCCTTCTCCAAGGATATCATTCCAATGGAAAATCTGATTACTTTGCCTTTGGGTTGTAATTCAAAAAAACATATTCACAAACTAAAACCACAGCCTTTCGCTGTGGTTTTTTCTTTTCTACGAGATTTTTCTTTTAAATTGGAAGAGAAACGCGCCTTTTATTACAATTAATTCAGTTCTAAAGAGAGGGTTTTATTTATTTAATATTTAGAAGGATTAACCTACTTTTGCCGGACCAAAGAATCAATTTATTCAAAAAATGGCTGCACAGAAAACGTATGAACAATCCGTACAAACGCGTATCGCTAAAGAAAAGAACGCAACGGAATTCATCAAAGCAATTAGTGATCTATTCTTCGAAAGAGGCGTAGAAACGGTTCTCTTCAGAAATCAACTGATTGACCAACGTCCAAGTGAAATCCTTAACCTTCACCAATACGCTCGTCAGATCGTAGGGAAAAACATTACCATAGAAGACACTTTAACTCTTCTCAAGGTAGTTACCCAATCCGATATGTGCCCTGCGCGCTTTGACATCGGTAAGTTGGCTGCAGAATGGGTAGAAGAAGGAGATACTTTTTCTACAATGGAAGGGTTTGTTCAATCAAAATTGGCAGACTTTATTGGCAGCGATAAAAGAGTTAACACAGAACCTAAAGATGTAGTTCTTTATGGCTTTGGTCGCATCGGCCGTCTTGTGGCTCGCGAGTTAATAGCTCAAGAAGGACGAGGGGAGCAATTGAGATTGCGTGCCATTGTTACTCGTGGGGGTGATGCTACTACCTTAGAAAAAAGAGCTTCCCTTTTGAGAGTTGACTCTGTCCACGGAGAATTTCCTGGAAGTGTAGAAGCGGATATAGATAATAATTGTTTGATCATCAATGGCAGAAACATTCAAATCATCTCTGCCAAGCAGCCAGAAGACATTGATTATACTACATACGGAATTCACGATGCCCTTATTATAGACAACACGGGAGCATTTAGAGATAAAGAGGCCCTTTCTCGTCACTTGACAAAAGGAGCGTCTAAAGTTCTTTTAACTGCACCCGGAAAAGGAGTTCCCAATATTGTTCACGGTGTAAACCAAATGAATTACGACCCCAAAGAGGTGGACGTATTCTCTGCGGCCTCTTGTACAACTAACGCTATAGTTCCCATTCTAAAGGTAATGGAAGACTCATTTGGCGTAGAAAAAGGTCACATAGAGACGGTTCATGCCTACACCAATGATCAGAACTTAGTAGATAATATGCACAGCAAATACCGCCGTGGTAGAGGGGCTGCTCTCAATATGGTAATTACGGAAACAGGCGCAGGAAAAGCGGCTTCTAAAGCTCTTCCAAGCCTTGAGGGTAAATTAACTTCAAACGCAATTCGCGTTCCTGTACCCAACGGTTCTCTTGCCATATTAAACTTGACTCTAGAAAAAGCGACTTCTGTTGACGAACTTAATGACGCCATGAGAAATGCTGCATTGTCTGGAAATCTAGTAGAGCAAATCAACTACAGCATGTCCAACGAGCTTGTGAGCTCTGACATTGTAGGCAATCCTCAGCCCTCTATTTTTGATAGCCCAGCAACCATAGTTCACACAGACGGAAAGAGCGTAGTTCTTTACGTTTGGTATGACAACGAGTACGGTTACTCAAGACAAGTAATAAGACTCTCTAAGTACATAGCTTCTGTTCGCAGAAAGAGCTATTACTAGGGAGAAAGACCAATATATAAAAACAAACCCCAGCGTTTAACTGGGGTTTGTTTATGGATAAATCTTTTTCTTAATCGCGTTTCTTAAATACTCCAAAAACAAAGTTTTGCTTGGTACCAAACGGCGTTTGATGGTCTAGTGTCATGGTCTTTATCGTTGTAAAGGAGGGAGATAAAAGCTGACTCAAGGATTCTTTTGAATATCTAGTGACCGGCAGTCCACTGCACTTTAACGGTCCATTTTCCGAAAAGGCTCCTAAGATCACATATCCAGAAACCCACTTTTCTAAAAGAGAAACATATTGCTCTATCTCCCGTTGATCTGTCAAAAAATGAAAGGCAGCTCTGTCGTGCCAAAGGTCAAAAGGTTGGGTAGGAACAAACGATCTCATATCAGATTCTATCCAATTTACGGAAGAGCCCTCCAAACGTTTTTGGGAGGTAGAAAGGGCTTCCGCCGAAATATCCACGACCGAAATAGTGTCAAAACCCATTTTTAGGAGAAAATCGGGAAGTAGGCTACTACCTCCCCCCATGTCACATACGGCAGAAGAGGTGGGCAAATCAAGATCTTTAATAATGGAAATCGAAGGCTCGGGTATCTCTTGGGTCCAAGAAACCTCATGAGGAGATTTGGTAGAAAAAATAGTATTCCAATGGTCTGTAGAACTCTTCATATTAGTTACAGGTTATCCGTTTCTTTATGAATAATAGTGTCTAACAAAGCCTTATTAGAATTGATACATTCTTCTAAAGAAATCATAGTTTCTGTTTGATAAACACCCTCAATATCATTAATTCTATAAATCACCTCCTTGGCATGTGGCGTATCCATACATCGTATTTTACAAAAAAGAGAGAACTTACCTGTAGTTAAATTGGCCACGGTGACTTCAGGAATTTTTCGCAATTGTTCAATGGCTTTTAAAGCCTGAGAGGTTTTTGCTAATTTAATTCCGACGTAGGCAATAAATGAATATCCCAATTTGTCATAATCTACACTTAATGAGGTGCCTCTGATTAATCCCAAACGTTCCATCTTCTTTAACCGCACATGAATGGTGCCCGGACTTACCACCAATTCTTTTGCAATTTCTGTATAGGGCTTACGAGCATCTTGCAATAAGTTCTTAAGAATCTGCTTATCTAATTTGTCAAGTTTATCTAATTCCATCTATATATTTATCACATTCAATAAAACCGAACGGAAAAGTTAACTAAAAGCTTTACAAAAGAGCTGGATTCTGTGATTTTTGTCAAAAAAAAGCACCCCAAAGGATGCTTTTGATTTTAGTATAGATGTACTACCCTTTGTAGAACGGTAAAGAAACCACCACAGCTTTTAGTTTTTTCTTTCTTACCACTATATATATTTCGGTTCCTTCTGATTTCATTTCTACTGGAACATACCCCATACCAATGGATTTTTGAATGGACGGTCCCATGGTTCCTGAGGTTACAACACCTATTTCTTCGCCTTCTTCATTGACAATGGGATATCCCTGTCTAGGCACTCCCCTATCTATTAATTCAAATCCGACCAATCGCTTGGAAATTCCTGATTCTTTTTGAGCCTTTAGGTTTTCTGAATTAATAAACTCCTTGTTGAATTTGGTAATCCAACCCAATCCAGCTTCTAAGGGACTGGTTTGGTCGTCAATATCATTGCCGTACAAGCAAAATCCCATTTCTAACCTAAGAGTATCTCTAGCTCCCAATCCTATGGGTTTAATATCCTGGTCCGCACCTGCCTCAAAAACTTTATTCCAAATGGTTTCGGCTGCACTGTTTGGGAAATAAATTTCAAAACCACCTGCTCCAGTATACCCCGTAGCACTAATAATTACATTGTCTACACCTGCAAAGGTTCCTTGCTGGTAGGTGTAATACTTCATTTCCGAAAGGTTTATATCCGTTAAGGACTGAAGAGCTTCGGATGCTTTAGGACCTTGTACCGCCAAAAGGGAAATGGCATCAGAAACGTTTACCAACTCCGCGCCCATGGTATTGTGAGAAGAAATCCAATCCCAATCTTTATCAATATTAGAAGCGTTAACTACTAACATATACTCTTCCTCATTCATTTTGTAGACCAAGAGATCATCCACTACTCCTCCTTTGTCATTTGGCAAACAAGAATATTGAATCTTTCCGGGTACCAACTTAGAAGCATCATTGGAAGTGACTTTTTGAATCAGATCTAAAGCATTGGGACCCGAAACAATAAACTCACCCATGTGACTTACGTCAAAAACGCCTACACCCCCTCGTACCGCCAAATGTTCGGCTACTACTCCTTCATATTGAACGGGCATATTGTACCCTGCAAAAGGAACCATTTTAGCACCTAATTTCTCGTGAACGGCTGTTAATGCTGTATTCTTCATCTTTGTGTATTCTGTGTTATTCTATATTTTGTTTACCCCTGATTGGGCTCAAATTATCCGTGAATGTGTTCTGTTTTTCCAAACTCTGTAATGACCTTACCTTCGAACTCCAAAAGGCCTTCCCACATAACATCTACCTTTTCTCTACCGCCAAATTGACGAGCAAAAGAAAGAAACATAGTATAGTGATTGGCTTCAGAAACCATTAGTTTTTTATAGAAGTCAGCAAGTTCTGCGTCGGCAATATTTTCAGAAAGCACCTTAAAGCGCTCGCAGGAACGACCCTCTATTAAAGCTGCAATAAGAAGCCTATGGACCAGTCTAATGTTTCGGTCTCCAGACTTTTCAAAAAAGGTGTTTATACGAGCAACATACATGTCCTTTCTTTCTCGACCCAGGGTATAACCCCTTTTGAGAATGCGCTTGTGAACCATTTCAAAATGACTCATCTCTTCTCTTGCAAGAGCGGCCATCTCTGTGACCAATTCACTATGCTCTGGATAGGTAACCATAATAGAAATGGCAGTAGATGCCGCCTTCTGCTCACAGTAGGCATGGTCTGTCAATATTTCCTCAATATTCTTTTCTGCAATATTGGCCCACCTTGGATCTGTGGGTAATTTAAGTCCTAACATATCTCCTAGTTTTTCTGCGCTGCAAAGGTACCGGAAAAATCCATTTATACCTTCTTTAAAATTTCTTGCAAACGGGTGGCAAAACTAACCATTCCTTTGATTTCTGAGGGTGATAAAAGGCGTTCCTTTTTTAAAATCAACATCTGATTCCCGGAGGTTTCTATGTGATAGGTTGGGTTGCTTTCAAAAAACAAAACCAATTCTTTAGTAAAAAAGGAAATAACAGAGGATTCATCTTGGCTTCGCAACTTAAATCGCCTACTAAATTCTGGGAACTCTGGGATATTAATATCTTGATGTGTAGCCAAATTGGCTACTCTATCTATCAAAAGTTCTTTGTCCATATAAAACCCGGGTAAATCCACTGGAGATTGGACTTTCATAAAGGTGGTATGAAACACTTCTCTGGCAATAAATTCACCTTCGTGATAATCCAAATCAACCACAGCCCATGGCAACTCTCCCTCTTTGGAGAGTATCGCATTTCTTTGGACATCTAACATCTTGGTTCTAAAGTAAGAGAAGGATTCTAAGCCAACCATTAAGTCTTCTGGTTCGGGTACAAATTGACCACCTAAGACTTCAGAAAAGTGACTTAATTCGGTTTGCCTCTTGGATAAGAAAACCTTTTTCATAGGATTTTTAGGTAATGGCTTCCAGGGAGCAAAAGGGTGAATAGATTTGGTTTGGAGGTTATCCAGCCCTACGATTTCAAGAATCCCTCCTCTACTGGCAAAGGTTTCTGAGTAATTGCCAAGGTTTTCTAATGAACTGTTATCCACAAACTCAGCAAGAGAAAAATCAACAATCACATGCCCATTGGGAGGACATGCATCCAACTGGTTTTTAAGTCTTGAGAAATTCAAGAAATTAGAAAAGTTCTTAACGGAGATCACATACTTTTCGTCATCTTCCTGATACAATAGTACGTTGGGACGAAGCAACCGAGTCATCAGCATTCCTCCTGTTCTGGAAGTTGCCAATTGAATAAAAAAGGTAATTCCAATTCCAATGGTGATTCCCCAGATTAAACCCAAACTAATGGTAGAAAATAATGTGAGTACAAAAACCAAAAACTGCTCCCACCCAATTTTATAAACAGCCATCCACCTCTCTGGTGAGGTAAGTTTAAATCCTGTAAACACCAATATGGCGGCCAAGGCTGGGAGAGGAATACGAGTCATTACATCTTTAAAGGCAACAATAAACACCAAAAGAAACAATGCATGGAAGAGGTTGGATTTTCGAGTTTGGGCACCGTTGTTTACATTTACAGAAGACCGTGCAATAACGGCAACCACATTGAGTCCCCCCAACAGTCCACTAACAATAGTAGAAAGACCAATAGCCCTGAGGTCTTTATTAATATTAACCCTTCGCTTTTGAGTATCTAAGCGCTCTACACCTTTTATACTCAATAAGGACTCAATACAAGAAATCAGGGTCAAACTCATCACCGCCGACCAAAAAACAGATTGGTTCCAAAGAGAAAAATCAGGGAATTGCAATCCACTCACAAGGTTGTCCGGAATGGTCACCATTAACTCTGGAGGTATGGGATAGGGGTCGGAAGAAAACCATTCAAAGTAATAGCCCGTCCCGATAGAGAGCAATACTACCCACATGGGGGCAGGTACTTTTCGTAAAAGACGATTGCGAACCCTTGAATATAAAAACATGATAAGCAAGCTGCCAACTCCAATTAATAGAGTAAATAAAGAAACTTCGCCGTCTATGGCTTCCCCTATAGTTTGAGGGACTTCTGAGAGTAGCGAAAGTGTTTGTGTACCATCGGGCTTATCCTCTCCCAGCATAAGGTGGAATTGCTTGGACATAATAATTATTCCAATGGCTGCTAGCATGCCTTGCACCGCACTAGAAGGAAAAAAATCGCCCAATGATCCTGCCCTAAATACGCCTAACAAAAACAATAGGGCACCAGAAAACACAATGGCACCAAGGGTGTACAAATACCCTTGAAAAAGATCACCTCCTCCCAACGACGTGATGGCAACTAGGGTAGCAACTGCCAATCCGTTTCCTGGTCCTGTAATGGTGACATAGGAACCTCCCAACAACGCTACCATAGAGCCACCAATAACACAGGCAATTATTCCCGAAATAGGTGGAGCACCAGATGCTAGAGCAAGTCCAAGGCCTAAGGGCAAAGCGATTAAAGAAACCACAAACCCAGCTGATAGATCTTTTTGCCAGTTCTTAGAGGTCGTTTTTTTACTCAATTCGCTAGGGTTTTAGAGGAGTGAACAATCAAGATATCAGAAGGCATATCAGAAAGAATGTATTCTAAGTCATGGGTAAATACCCTGTCCAAAAACCCCAGTTTGGTATCTGGTGAGTTTAGAACCAATAAATCCATTTTCTTGGTTTGGGCAAAGTGTCCAATGGAATAACCCTTTCTTCCAAAAATAAATTTTTCTTGAACCTCGAGGTCGTCTATAGGAGGTATCTCAGAAAGGATTTTATCCATGCGACGTTTCTCTTCTCTTTCTATATTCTTTCGACTTCTCTGAGCCTTTACAAGGCTGAGGTCATCCTGATTTTTGGTTTTAACCAATTTCTGATCCATTTCCTCAAGAATAAAAAGCTGTTTGGCCCCCAATTTAGAAGCCGCATAAAAGGCCGTTTTAATGGTATCTTCAGTTTTGGGATGATCCAATCCGTTAACCACAATCTTCTCGCACAACCGAGAAGTTATCTGTGGATTGGTGAGTAGTAAAAGAGAGCAATTGGCTTTTCTACAAAGTTTTCTGGCTACAGAACCTTTATAATATTGCATTAGGTTCTCCTTTTGCAAGGCACCGGCAATTAACAAGTCAACCTCTTTTTCTTGGCACCCCTTGAGAATCGCATTCACCGGATCTCCTGACTGAAAGGAAATCTCTATGTTCGCTATGGGAAATCCGACTTTTTCTACAAGTCCATGAATCTTATCTGTATTTTCTTGAGATTCTTCTCCTACGTGAATTAAAATCAATTGAGCTCCAAAACCGGAGGCAATTCGTGAGCTTTCGGAAAGGTTTGCCTCTGCGGTAGGTGAAAAGGCAATTGCGGTTCCAATTCTTAGAAAGGGTACCGGCCACATGGTGTTTTTTGTCATAATAGGTTCCAAGGTGTGTGCAGTTAGGTAAGTTAGAAAATGAGAGCAGAATAAATAATGTTTTGCTAAAAAAATCATGTGTTAAACCTTTAAAGATTTTACCTACATTGGATTCTATGTTACAAAGCAGGACTAGACCTATTGTTCTTAACGTATTAATTATCTGTCTTTTATCCGTATTTTCATGTAAAACGGATTCAACTAAAGAAGAGATAATTCAAGAAGAACCCCTATCTGACATAGGTTTTGTTTCTAAGGGATCCCTTACCGCCCTATTGGGAAATGATCTTACATCATATTATGTTGCCAAAGGCCAACCCAGAGGATTTGAATACGAGCTCTTAAAATGGTTTTGTAAAGATCATGACTTGGAACTCAAAACCGTGGTCATAAAGGACTATGATCACATCATTGATAGCTTGGTTTCTGGACAAGGTGACTTGGCCGCAGCCAACCTAACCATTACTGGACCAAGACTTGAACACGTCGCGTTCACACCGGCTATCCTAAAGACCAAACAGGTTTTAGTCCAGCGTTTGCCAGAAAACTTAAGGAGGCTTACTAGAAAACAAAGGGAGGCTCGGTTGGTAATGGATGCTCTTGAACTGGATGGGAAAACCGTGCATTTACATCAAGGGTCCAGTTATTATAAAAGACTCAAAAATCTTGCTCAAGAAAATGGACTCCAAGTCACTTTGGTAGAAGCCGATCCCAATTATGGACCAGAGAAACTTATAGAAATGGTTTCTAATGGAGAAATTGATTATACCATAGTAGACGAAAATGTAGCCAAAATACATCAAAACGCTCTTGACAACCTGTACATACAGACGCCGGTATCGCTAAACCAGAGAATTGGTTGGGCCGTTCAAAAGAACGCCTTTGGTCTTCAGAAAATGCTTTCTGATTGGTTGGAGAAAAACAAGAGGTCCAAAACCTTTAACATCATCTATGCAAAATATTACAAGCATGGTGGAGGAACGCGAACGGGATATAACAGAAACTACCGATCCATTACCAAAGGTCAGATTACCGATATGGATCAAATGATAAAGCACTATGCCGAAACCATTGATTGGGATTGGAGACTATTAGCCGCATTAATCAATAAAGAATCTAAGTTTAATCCCTATGCAGAATCTGCTTTTGGAGCCGTGGGACTTATGCAAGTTCTTCCTACAACGGGTCAACGGTTTGGGGTAAATCCCGAAGAATTACAAATGCCGGAACGCAACTTAATGGCAGGCACTCGGTTTTTGGCTTGGCTAGAAAAGTACTGGGACAGAAAACTCACTGATTCTACGGATAGAATAAAATATATTTTAGCCAGCTATAACGCTGGCCTTGGTCATGTTATTGACGCAAGAAATTTAGCCGATAAATATGGAGCAAACCCAGACAAATGGGAAGATGTAAGCTTTTATTTGCTCAAAAAGACAGAGAGAAAATTCTATACTGACCCCATAGTAAAAAGTGGGTATTGCAGAGGACGGGAACCTGTCAATTACGTGATTAAGATTTTGGAATACTATCAACTTTATCAGAACTTTACAGAATCCAGAAAGGGAATTGCCTATAATCCTATCTACCCTCCCCAAGATGATGTCACTGCAATTATTTCTCCAATCTAGAACCTCCAAACAGGAAATAGAGGATATGGTTAACCACGTGTCCAAATCCCCTTCAGAAATCCCTCATTTAATCACTGGAATGCAGTCTGGTGATTACAGAGCCAATCAGCAAGCGGGATGGGTCATAGGAAAATTAGGAGAACTAGCTCCTGAACTTCTCACTCCCTATACAGGTGAATTATTGGAACTACTAGAGATGCCTAAAATAGATGGTGTTCATAGAAATATCTGGAGAGCTACTCAGTTTATGACCATTCCAGAGGAGCATAAGGGACGTATGTTAGATGTTGGATTTACACATTTTGAAGATAGAAGTGCCAAAGTAGCCATAAGAATGTTTGCCCTAAAAACCATAACGCCCCTTGTAGAAGAGCATCCCGAATTGATGGAAGAAATAAGAGCCATTATTGAATATTCCTGGGAGGGAAGTACTGCAGGGTTCAAATCCATTACTGGCAATACATTAAAAAAATGGGATCGCAAGTATTCATAACTCACGTCCCCTTTTCTTTTATTATTGAAAAAAGCTTATCCCAAAGAAGACAAAGCAGCTGCGTAATCCGGCTCTTGAACAATCTCTGGAACCTGCTCAACATAAGAGATTACACCCCTTTCATCCACAACTAAAACCGCTCGTGACATAAGGCCTGCAAGAGGACCTCCTAGCATGTCTACTTGGTAGTTTTCAGAAAAGCTTTGATCCTTGTACTGAGAGGCAGAAACTACTCCTTCTATTCCTTCCGCTCCACAGAATCGTTTGTGCGCAAAGGGTAAATCCTTAGAAACACACAAAACAACTGCATCTGAACGGTCAGCAATACGCTTATTAAACTCTCTAACGGATGCAGCACAAATCCCTGTATCTACGCTTGGAAAAATATTGAGAATCAGTTTTTTGCCGGCAAAATCAGATAGAGACTTATCCTGTAAATCGGTGTCTGTAACCCTAAAGTCAGGAGCGAAATCTCCCACTTTTGGAAGTTCACCAGCGGTTTCTATAGGATTTCCATTAAATGTAATTGAACTCATATTGTCATTTATTATTGGTTGTTATATACGGTAATAAACACCTATCACCCTATTGTGGTTCTAGGTTACTTTTTCTTTTAGCAAGAGCTTCCTCTGCTGCTTTTGCTCCAGCAATGATGAGTTCTTCTGCCCTAAAAAACTCAAAGGTATCAGCAGCATATCTACTGATGGGAATCAAGACATGTGGTGGATACTTTTGAAGACTTACTTCAGCCAATTTATCTTGCATCAAATCAAAAGATTGATTGATAATTTTAAAATAGTTGGGCTTTTCTTCTTCTGAGGGAGAATTCATTAACCATTTTTGAATGCTTTGTTCAAAGGAGGCATTCCAAAATCGTTGTGCTTTGCTATCCTTTTCGGCTTTAGCCTTATTCAAACCTTCTGGCTTATTATACGGAATTCTGGCATTTAGGTCAATGGCAAAAAGTTCTTCTCCAGGAACATTAAAGTAAATATCTGTGGGCACTGGATTCATTACCCCTCCATCCACAAGAACCATATTGTTTAGGGTAACGGGGGTTAAAACCGAGGGTATAGCTACGGACGCTCTCATGGCTGTAAACAAACTTCCCTTTGAGAAATGTATCTCTTTTTTTGAATTAATATCAGCAGCCACTGCAGTAAAAGGGATTCTAAGATCCTCTATTAAAGGCTCCCCAATCATTTTTTTGATTTGATTAAACACTTTATCCCCCTTAATAAATCCTTGAGCATTGAGAGTCCAGTCCATTAGTCCAAGAACGCCTTTCTTATCTAGATTGCATATCCAATCCCTAAAGAGTTCCAGCTTATCAGCCGCATATAAACCTCCAATTACCGATCCAATGCTAGTGCCGGAAACCGAAGTGATTTGGTAGCCTTCACGCTCCAAAACCTCTATGGCACCAATATGAGCAAGACCTCTTGCTCCTCCTGATCCCAATGCTAATGATATCTTTTTTGACATAACTTAAAGGTACCTCGATTCTCAACATATAGAAAAGACTGAACCCTTTTTTTATTCGGAAATGCGCCAAAAATTTAGATTCCAGCTATTGTATATCTTTAGTAACTAATTGTATTAATTTTCTGTTGATGAGATTGTTACCACTTTAGATCGGCCGTTTTTTGACCACTTTGTGTCATGCGCAGTTTTAGAAGCAGAAGTTGGAGGCTGTATTTACAATGATACCCTTATGTGGATTACTCCTTATGTGATTGTGGCGTATACAGGCCCATTGCATTTACTCCCAACGGAGATGCTAACAATAATGATCTCCTGGTAAAAACTACATGTCCAATAAAAACCTTTGAATTGAGAATACTGGACAGATGGGGAAAAACCGTGTTTTTTACAAGAGACCCTGATTTTAATTGGGATGGCAAATCTCAGGATGGAATCACCCTTGATGGTGTGTTTTCCTATTTCTTGTATTATCAATATTTAGAGAGCGGTAAGCAGTTTACTAAACTCAAAAAGGGTCACATCACCATTGTTATATAGCCTCTATTTAATTTCTTCGGGGTCAAAAATCCTTCTATATAAATCTCTGGTAATACCATCACTCACCCCTATTTTGGGAACATACATCTTCTGGGCCCCACCACTTCTCATGGCCGTAAGGTAAATCCGCAGTGCCGGAATAATCACGTCGGCCCTATCGGGGTTTAGCCCCAATCGAATCATCCTTTCTCTAATAGAAAATTTATCAAGATAGTCCCAAGTTGTTTCTAGGTGTTCCCTATCTAAGGGCATGCCTGGACGCTTGCCTGACATCTTGAAAATTTTGTTGATATTCCCACCAGAACCAATAAATACAAGTTGAGAATACCCTTTGGTTTTCTTCTTAATCCAAGAAGAAAACTCTTCCCAAGAATCCTTTGCATCCAAGTTATTGAGAATTCTAACGGTACCTAGGTTAAAGCTTTTAGAGGCAATGATTTTTCCCTCATCAAACAAAGTCAACTCTGTAGACCCACCACCCACATCTATGTAGCAATATGTTGTTTCTTCTATTTCAAACTTTATCCATACCTCAGAATCAAAAATAAGTTGAGCCTCTTCCTTACCTTTAATGATTTCTATGGGAATGCCGGTTTTTTCAAAAATCTGATCCACAAGTTGCGCTCCATTAGAGGCGTCTCTCATAGCAGAGGTTGCGCATGCTCTAAAGTGCTTTACACCGTGAACGGACATTATATGCTTGTACGCCTTCATTCCCTCTATTAAACGCTTAGCATTTTTCTTAGATATCTCTCCTTTTAAGAATGAATCGGCGCCGAGTCTAATGGGTAGACGGGTAATTGAAGATTTCTGAAAATGAACTCCCTTTTTATCCTTGATAACATTTGTTATTAAACACCTTACCGAGTTGGAGCCTATATCTATGGCTCCTAGCTTAATGAGCTTCATGGGTTGTATTTGAAAGTATTTCAATCATTTTTACTTGAGACCTTATCAGCTCACCACTTCCTTTTCTGTAGGCATTTATCTGATCTTGATTGTGCAATCGGGCCTTTTGGTTGTCTGACCAAATACACTCCATTTGATTGAGTAATTGTTGCTTTACTTCGGCATCTAAAATAGGAACAGTTACCTCAAGCCTATGGTCCAAGTTTCTGCCCATCCAATCAGCGGAGCCTAAAAAGACCTTACTTTCTTCTCCCATTCCAAATACAAAAACCCGGCTGTGTTCCAAAAATCTATCGACAATTGAAATGGCCTCTATATTTTCACTTAATCCCTTTACTCCCGGGATAAGGGAGCAAACTCCACGAATAATTAATCTGATTTTCACCCCAGCTGCTCCCGCCTGATAGAGCTTATCTACCATTTTTAAATCTGACAAACTATTCATCTTTAAGAGAATACTTGCCTTTTCCCCTTGGTTGGCGGTATCTATTTGTTCCTCTATAAGCTGGTAGAATTTTTTACGAGAATAATGAGGACTCACTATAAGGGGTTCATAGCGTTGAACCAAGTAGTTGGTCTTCACAAAATCAAACACTTTAGATACTTCTTTGGTGATTTCCTTCTTAGAGGTCATCAAGTGGTAGTCAGTGTAGAAATTAGCGGTGCCCTCATGGAAATTCCCAGTTCCTACGGACACATACTCCTTTAGTTTTCCATTCTCTCTGCGCGTTACTAAGGCAATTTTAGAATGGACCTTGAGCCCTGGAATACCCGAAATCACATCAACCCCTTCGTTTTTGAGGTTGTTGGTCCATTTGATATTATTTTCTTCATCAAAGCGAGCTTGAAGCTCTATAACTACAGTGACTTTTTTGCCGTTCTTAGCTGCATTGATTAATGCAGAGATAATACGGGATTTGGAAGCCATTCTGTAGAGGGTGATTTTTATCTCCTCTACTTTGGGATCAATGGCAGCTTCTCTCAGGAATCTAATGATATATGAAAAACTGTGGTAGGGCATAAAGAGAAGAACATCTTTCTTTCTCACCACATTGAGAATACTGCGTTCCATACTAATATCAGGGTGAGGAATATTGGGAGTGGGCGGATACTCTAAGTCACCTGATCCCACGGCAGGAAACCTCATTAAATCTTTCTTATTGTGGTAGCGCCCTCCCGCAATTAAACTATCGGTATTGTCCAACTCCATTCGGTTCATCAGGTATTGCAAAAAGTCGGGAGACACCCCTCTGTCGTATACAAATCGAACAGGATCCGCCAATCGACGGCCTTTCACGGATTTCTGTATTTTTTCTAAAAAGCTCTTGGAAACGTCGTTATCTATATCCAACTCTGCATCCCTAGTAATCTTGATGGTATGAGCTTCTATTCTATCATATTCAAAAATAAAAAAGATATAGTCTAGGTTAAACCGGATTAAATCATCCAAATACATGATATAACGCTTATCATCGCTAGGCAATTCAATAAACCTTCCCACAAACTCAGAAGGTATTTCGATTAAGGCGAAGAGTGGCTCAGTTGGTTTGTCATTCTTTATCAGCTTAATGGACAAATAAATGGACTTATCCTTAAGTTCCGGAAACTCTTGAAGACTGTTGAGAATCAAGTTAAAAACAGAGGGAGAAACCTTACTGATAAAAGCATTTCTCACCCACGTCTTCTGATCTTCCGTAAGGTTCTTCTCATCGAGCATTTCTACTTTATGCTCTTTGAGATTGTCCATCAATTGGTAGTAAATGGTTTGGGCACGGGATTGTTGATCAATTACAATCTTATTGAGTTGACCCAATAGTTTTTCGGGTGCCAACCCTCCAAACTCACTTTTAGCTGCCTTCTTTCCCAAGAGACTTGCACGCCTAATGGAGGCATATCTCACCCTAAAGAACTCATCCAAATTATTAGAGAATATCCCTAAGAACCGAATGCGCTCAATCAGGGGTACGGAATCATCTTCCGCTTCCTGTAAAACTCTTGCGTTAAAGTTCAACCAGCTAATATCCCGGTTGACATATTTTTCGTTTTCCATAATTACCAATGCATTCTATTTCCACTTTTTAGGATAGTCAAAGGAGATTAACTCCCCCTGTCCCAATGGCAAATCCCAATTTTGGGAATAAAACTTCAAACACCCAATACCGGATGTTGGAACGTTTTGAATTTCTGTATCCGTCATCTCATTGATAAACTGCGTGATGGTCGGATTGTGAAAGAACACCATTATGGTGTCTAAATCAGAATCTAATGTACCAATAAAACTCAATATTTGAGACATGGAAGACAAATACAATTCTTCGTGAATAGATATTTTTGAAAACGGTATTTCCAGGTTTTTTGAGAAAATCAAGGCCGTATGAACCGCCCTATTTGCCGGACTTGAGAATATGGATTGCACCTTTTGTACCTCTTTGGTCAAATGGTTACTTACCAGGTATGCATCGTGGACCCCTCTCTCCTTGAGAGGCCTATCTCTATCTTTAACATCCAACATATCCCAGCTAGATTTTGCGTGCCTTACGAGATAAATTGTTTTCACTTTGGTTTCTGATTATTTAAGAGACTGCAGAAAGTGTTTTCTCAAGAAAGGCCATCTATTACGCCTTGAGCATCTATGAACATCCCTTCGGCCGCTGGAGTTGCCGGCAATCCGGGCATTCTCATCATATTTCCACAAATGGGAACAATAAATCCGGCCCCTGCGGCAACTTCAAATTCTCTTACGTTAATGGTAAACCCTTCTGGGCGACCTATGAGCTTGTCGTTGTCCGATAAAGACTTTTGAGTTTTTGCCATGCAGATGGGAAGTTTATCAAATCCCAGTTTTGCAAACTGTATCATTTGCCTCTTTGCCTTAGCAGTAAATTCAACACTGTCTCCTCCGTATATTTTTTTCACCACTTTGGTGATTTTTTCTTCTATAGAATCTTCAAGGTCATAGGTTGGATGATAAGCACCATCAGATTCTGCGACAGCCTCTATTACCCTATCTGCAAGATCTAAACAACCTTCTCCCCCTTTTGCCCACCCTTCCGAAAGAGCAACTCGTACTCTGCAAGTTTGAGCATACTCATTTAGGATTGCAATCTCATCCTCAGAATCTTCCGTAAATCTATTGATGCTTATTACTACAGGCATGCCAAAGGTTTGCATGCTTTCTATATGTCTACCCAAGTTGGGAAGGCCTTTTTTTAGAGCTTCTATATTGGGGGTTTTAAGGTCTGCTAGAGGTTGTCCTCCATGGTATTTTAATGCTCTAATGGTAGCAACAATAACTACTGCTTTTGGGGCAACGCCAGCGGCTCTACACTTGATATTCATAAACTTTTCTGCACCCAAATCTGCTCCAAACCCTGCTTCTGTAATGGTGTATTCCGCGAGACTCATTCCCATTTTGGTGGCAATAATAGAATTGGTTCCTTGTGCAATATTAGCAAAGGGTCCTCCGTGAATTAGAGTGGGATTCCCTTCTAAAGTTTGCACCAAGTTGGGTTTAATTGCATCCTTCATTAGAAGGGTCATAGCCCCTTGAGCATTGAGTTGTTTGGCAAAAACAGGCTCTTTGGTTCGAGTTTCTCCAATGTAGATGGAGCCCATTCTCTGTTGTAGATCTTCTAAATCTCTACTCATGCACAGTATGGCCATAATCTCTGAGGCAGCCGTAATGTTAAATCCTGTTTCGGTCGGAAAACCTCCTCCTCGACCTCCAAGAGAGGTAATTATTGAGCGCAGGGCTCTATCGTTCATATCCATTACCCGCTTCCACAAAACCGCTCTGTGATCTATACCAATGGAGCGAGATGGCGATTGAATATTATTATCTATCAATGCAGACAATAGATTATTGGCCTTTTCTACTGCAGAAAAATCTCCTGTAAAATGTAGGTTTATATCTTCCATGGGAATTACCTGAGAATAACCACCCCCTGCAGCTCCTCCCTTTATTCCAAAAACGGGTCCAAGAGAAGGCTCTCTAATGACAGCAATTGAGGACTTTGCTCTTTTAGAAAGGGCATCGTGAAGGCCAATAGTTGTAGTGGTTTTACCTTCTCCTGCTGGAGTTGGTGTAATGGCGGTAACTAGAATGAGTGCTCCTGGCTTTTCTTGCGTTCCCTTTAGGTCCAAGGGTAATTTTGCTTTGTGATGACCGTACAATTCAAGGTCATTAGGAGAGATTCCCAGACGTTTAGCTACTTCTACAATTCTCTTTGGGTCTACGCTACGGGCTATTTCTATATCGGTCATGGAGTTAAAATTTTTGAAAAGTTCGGCAAAAAAAATGAACTAAAGCCTGATAAATGACAGGAATATACCTCTCATCAAAAGGTCATAAAAACCATCTTAGGCCTCTGTTTATAGGGCAAACAAAAGCATAGCTCCTGCAACTTAAAAAGAGGTGAAATGCTTCCACAAAAGATCAAAAAATAGTAATTTTGCGAACCTTATAAAAAAGCATGGTCAGTACTTTTTTTATTTTATTTCTATTTATCGTTTCCATAACGAGCTTGTTGGGATTGTTTTTCTTTAAGGCTGGTGTGCAATTACAGTACTTGAGAGTAAGGAATCGCAAACCTGCTGGACTCTGGACAGATGTATTCTTATTTACTGATAAAGTAGATAAGGAAGAAAGAAATGCCGCCTTTATGTTATTTCCATTGTTGTTCCCCATTGAACTAGACGAAAAGAAAGAAGAGCTCAACCAAATAAAAAGAAAAATCAAAAAAATACACATAGGTTTATATTTGTGTATTATGATCATTTTTAGTTTGGGAGCTTACACCTCGGTTACCTACCCACAAGGATTATTTTAATAATGAATTCCAATTTCACACATTTTTTGGAGTCTCCTCTTTTTAAGGTCATTGGCCAAGCTGCGGATGAATTAAAGCTAGAAACTTATGTTATTGGAGGGTATGTTAGAGATCATTTTTTAGATAGACCTCATAAAAAAGACATAGATATTGTTGCCGTTGGAGACGGAATTGTCTTAGCGAAGGCCGTCGCTAAAAAGCTACCTCAGAAGGTTAAGGTTTCCGTATTTAAGAATTTCGGAACCGCTCATTTTCATTACGCGGGCACAGATTATGAATTTGTAGGCGCAAGAATAGAAAGCTATGCCTCTGAATCCAGAAAGCCCATAGTTAAAGCAGGGTCTTTACAGGATGATCAAAACCGCAGAGATTTTACCATTAATGCACTTGCCTTAAGCTTAAATGAGGATAATTATGGGGACTTACTCGATCCATTCAATGGATTGGAAGACCTCAGGAACGGTCGTATTGTAACTCCTTTAGATGCAGATATTACCTTTTCTGATGATCCCTTACGAATGATGAGAGCCATTCGTTTTTCTAACCAATTGGGATTTGATATTGACCCAATAACACTAGCTGCTATTTCGGCACAAGCCGCTAGGATAAAAATTATTTCTAGAGAGAGAATATCTGATGAACTGCATAAAATCATGTTGTGTTCAAAGCCTAGTATTGGGCTAAATCTACTTTTCTCTACGGGACTTTTACACTTTTTCTTGCCTGAATTGGTGGCCTTGCAAGGAGTTGAAGAAGTGGAAGGGCAACTGCACAAAGACAATTTCTTTCACAGTTTAGAAGTTGTAGATAACATTAGCCGGACCTCAGAAAACTTATGGTTGAGATATGCCGCTCTTTTTCATGATATTGGAAAACCCGTTACTAAGAAGTTTGAGCCCGAAACCGGATGGACCTTTCACGCACATGAATTTGTAGGTTCTAAAATGATTCCAAGAATCTTTAGAGCGATGAAGATGCCCTTAAATGAGAAGATGAAATACGTTAAGAAAATGGTTAGACTCAGTAGTCGACCCATTTCTTTGGTCAACGATGTAGTGACGGACTCGGCGGTAAGAAGACTTCTTTTTGATGCAGGGTCAGATGCAGAAGACCTCATGCTACTCTGTGATGCAGATGTCACCACAAAAAATCCTAAGCGGAAGCGAAAATATCTCAAGAACTTCCAAGAAGTTAGGATCAAAATGAAGGAAGTAGAAGAAAAGGACAAGGTGAGAAACTGGCAACCTCCCATTTCTGGAGAAACCATTATGAAGACCTTTGGACTCAAACCCTGCAAAGAGGTAGGTGAAATAAAGACAGCTATAAGAGAAGCTATTTTAGAAGGTGAAATAGGGAATGACAATGGAGAAGCCTTTGAATTTATGCTGAAAAAGGGTCATGAATACGGTCTTACCCAAGTAATTGAAAATACATGAGCACAGCCTTAAAAATAAGAATCATCCTAGATTCTGAAGAAGCAGATATTTTTAGAGATATCGTTGTTGGCCCAGAAGAAAACCTCAGCCATTTAGCCCAAGTGGTCATTGCCTCATTTGACATTGACGCTGGAGAAATATCTAGCTTTTACCTCAGTGACGAAAATTGGGAGCAAGGAGAAGAGATTCCCATGATGGACATGGGAATGTCTGAGGAGCCCACCTTGGATATGGAAAAGGTCATTATTGGAAGTGCCTTGGGGAACCCAGGACAGCGCTTACTATTTGTGTACGATTTTATTGCCATGTGGACCTTTTACGTGGAGAGCATAGAACCTGCTGAGTTGGACGAAGGCATGGAACTCCCCTATGTTTCACTCACTGTAGGCGACGCCCCCGATACGGCCCCAAAAAAGAATTTTGAAGGAGAAGCAGGAAAAACCAAGGGAATGTTTGACGACGCCTTTGGCAGTAATATGTTTGAAGATGAGGACGAAGACTACGGTACCTTTTAAAAACTCCTGTCTAGAAAGAAAAAGAGTATCGATACAAAGGGGTATAAAAAAACCCGCTCTCGCGGGTTTTTATTTGAGTTGAATATCAAGAATTCGGTTTACGGGAATATAAGCCCCGTCTTTGAGCAAGATTTTTTTTTCTGTCTGTGCCCAAATAGTAGTGTGAGTCATTCTCACGCTATCCACATCTTGAAAGTAGATTTTCACTTTGTGTTTCTCGAGATTCCCTAAGCTTGTGGCTCGGTGGATTTTTTGACTGCGCTCTCGTTTATCCGAAGAAGAGTCTAATACCTCTACATCTGGAAACCGCAAATCTAAAATACCTTCTTTAGGAACCTCGATGGCTGATTTTGTCCAGTAAGTCATCGTAGGATTTTTTAGATTTGTACCTTCTCCTAATATACAATATTTTTGAAGTAGGACCGAATTAATGGATAACCAATTTCTTATATGACATTTAAATCCAAGCTGAGAAAAATTATTTTTGAAGCGGACACCCCAGCTGGTAAGGCATTTGATATCATGCTGTTACTCGCTATCCTTTTAAGCATAGTTGTGGTGATGCTAGAAACCGTTAAACCCATTGATGCCAAGTATCACAACTTCTTTTTTATTACCGAGTGGGTTCTTACCCTGTTGTTTACCATAGAGTACCTATTGAGACTGTACCTAGTAAAAAAGCCAACTGGGTATGCTTTTTCCTTTTTTGGAATCATTGATCTTCTAGCTATTTTACCCAGTTTTATATCTGTTTTCTTACCGGGGTCTCAATTGCTAATGGTAACGCGATCTCTGAGGCTATTGAGAGTTTTTAGAGTCCTTAAACTCACCCGATACATTAGAGAAAGTCAATCTTTGGTTCAAGCCTTGGTGGCTTCACGCCGAAAAATCATCGTCTTCCTATTTGCCGTTCTCATGTTAACAGTAATCTTGGGAACCCTCATGTATATCATTGAGGGTGGCGAAAATGGTTTTTCATCCATTCCACGAAGTATTTACTGGGCCATAGTCACGTTAACAACGGTGGGATATGGAGACATCTCTCCCATAACAGTAATGGGCCAGTTTGTCGCCTCATTTATTATGATCTTGGGATATGGAATCATAGCCATTCCCACAGGCTTAATCTCTGTGGAATTTACGCGAAAAGCCAATACACAGAGCCATATCTCTTGTCCCAATTGCTCTGCTGAGGGACATAGGGCCGATGCTGATTTTTGCTACAGTTGTGGAGGAGAATTGACTCATTATTAGCCCCCTATGAAAGCTCCCACCCTTATTTCTATTATGGGCCCTACAGCTTCTGGAAAAACCAGTCTTTCCATTAGTGTTGCCAAAGCACTGAATACAGAAATCATTAGTTGTGACTCCAGACAATTTTACCGTGAATTGGCCATTGGCTCCGCTCCCCCCAGCCCAAAGGAATTAAAAGAGGTGCCTCATCACTTTATAGCAGACCGATCGGTAACCTCCGAATTGTCTGCAGGAGAATATGCCCAAGAGGCCAGACAAGTTCTCCAACGGGTTTTTTCTGAACATAACGAGAAAGCCATTTTAGTTGGCGGGTCTGGATTGTATGCGGATGGCATCATGTATGGATTTGACTCCATGCCGACTATTCCGGTAAACATTAGAGAAGAACTCAACTCCCAATGGCAAGAGGAAGGTTTAGCCCCCTTAGTCAATGAATTAACCCTTGCTGACCCAGAGTTTAGCGCAAAAGCAGATCTAAAAAATCCGGTCCGAGTGATTAGGGCTTTAGAAGTCATCAGACATACCGGTAGTTCTTTTTCTTCTTTTAGAAAACAACATTTGACCTCAAGAAAAGGTCTGTACCACCTAGAAAAGGTGGCATTGGATTGGCCTCGGGAAGAGTTATATGAAAGAATCAACCAAAGGGTTGACCATATGATGACGGCGGGTCTTTTAGAGGAAGTACAAGGCCTTCTGCCTCACCAACATTTACAGTCTTTAAATACTGTGGGCTATGTGGAGTTGTTTTCTTATATCAATGGAGACATTTCCTTAGAATTTGCTGTGGAGGAAATCAAAAAGAATACCCGTAGATTTGCTAAGCGTCAATTAACTTGGCTAAGAAAGGATCCCCAGATTCTATGGATTCCCGCCATGGAGAACGCATTTGAAATCGCAAAAAAACACTTTAAATGGGAGTAAAGCCCAGACCGTATTTAAAGCCCTTGAGCTGGCCGTTTGCTGCAATTACTGCGGTAAGGAACTGGGCCTTTGACAAAGGATTTCTGGTATCTACACGCTTTACTACGCCCATTTTATCCGTTGGAAATCTATCCACAGGTGGTACGGGAAAAACCCCCATGGTAAGCTATTTGTTGGAGCATTCTAAGGGAAAAGTTGCTGTTTTGTCCAGAGGATATGGAAGAAAAACAAAGGGTTTTATTGAAGTAGAATGCTTTCACAAAGCAGAGGAAGTAGGCGATGAACCCTTGGAGCAAAAGAAGCGGTTCCCTGAAGCAACCATAGCCGTTTGCGAGGATAGAGTAGCGGGAGTAACTGAATTGATTCGGCTGTATCCCAATCTATCTGGAATTATTTTGGACGATGCTTTTCAGCATAGATATCTAAAGCCCGATTCCTCTCTTTTACTTACTCCCTATGATCAGCTATTCACCAGAGATTATGTGGTTCCGGCCGGAAATCTAAGAGAATCTGTTTCTGGTGCCAACAGAGCTACAGCGATTATTGTTACCAAATGTCCAGAAGAACTTTCTAGAAATAAAAAAAAGGAGATTCAAACTGAATTGTGGAACAAAGCTCCCCTACCCGTTTTCTTTTCGCGCATTGTTTACACCCCTAATCCCAAAATTGAACCCAATAAAAAATACCTATTGGTAACAGGAATAGAAAATCCAAAGCCCTTGGCCTCTTTTTTAGAGAGCCGTTTTGTAGATTTTATATCCATGGCTTTTGGCGACCACCACTCTTTTTCTCCTTCTGATATTGACCTTATAGAATCTACCGTAAAGGAAAACGAAGTTTCTGGAATCATTACCACAGCAAAGGATTTCACGCGACTGGAGCCATTACATAAGGAGTCGTTTCCTCCTTTGCTAGTTCANGAAATCACCACTGAACTCCTCCATCCAGAGGCTCTTTTTGAACAATTAGAATTCCCNCCCTTAAAAACTCATTAGTCAAAGTGTTTTTCTGCGGAATCGAAGGCTAAAAAGNTCCTACAGTTTGCTCATATTTTCTTTTCTTTGTACGATCCAAAGGCCCTTTACAAGGAGACTCTATTAGAGAGGTTACAGATCAAAGAAAAGAAACCATGGAAAATTCTATATACGATAAGTACGAGCCCGTTATTGGTTTGGAAGTCCACACCCAACTCATGACCAAATCCAAGGCTTATTCTTCTGATGGAACAACCTATGGAATGCCTCCAAATACCAATGTGAGTCCTATTAGTCTCGGTCATCCCGGAACCTTGCCCAAGGTGAATGAGAAAGTTATTGAATTTGCCGTAAGACTTGGAATAGCCTTAGAGTGTGATATTAGAGAAGTGAACGAGTATGCTAGAAAAAATTACTTCTACGCAGATTTACCCAAGGGGTATCAAATCACTCAAGACACCACCCCCATTTGTACCGGAGGGTTTGTTAGAATTACTGATGCCAACGGAAAGCCCAAAAGAATTGGCTTGACGCGAATACACATGGAAGAAGATTCTGGGAAATCCATACACGATATTGATCCTTTTAATTCTTTGATAGATTTAAATAGAGCGGGGGTTGCGCTTTTGGAAATAGTATCTGAACCAGAATTTAAGACAGGTGAAGAAGCGTATAGCTACCTAAATGAAATTCGAAAATTGGTTAGATATCTAGATATTTCGGATGGTAATATGGAAGAAGGATCATTGCGTTGTGATGTGAATGTATCGGTAAAACCTGTTGGCCAGGTAGAATTTGGCACTAAGGTTGAAGTCAAAAACCTAAACTCCTTTAGGAATGTTCAAAAAGCCATAGATTTTGAAATCAAATCACAAATTGATCTTATTGAATCCGGTGGAACGGTTACACAGCAAACTAAAAACTTTGATGCCTCTATCAATCAAACCATTGTTTTAAGGAGTAAGGAAGACGCGCATGATTATCGCTATTTCCCTGAGCCTGATTTACAGCCAGTGATAGTGACCAAGGACTATATTCAAAAGGTAAAGCAATCTCTCCCTTCACTTCCGCATGAGTTATTTACTAAATACACCACAGAGCTTAAGCTAAGTGATTATGATGCTCAAATACTAACAGAAAACAAGGGAGTAGCCTTGTATTTTGAGGAACTAATTGCTCATACCCAAAACTATAAATCTGCTGCCAACTGGATGATGGGGGTAATAAAATCCTACCTCAACGAAAAATCTATTGAGATAGATGATTTTCCCATTTCGGCAAAAGCCATTGCCCAACTCATTGAGATGGTAGACTCTAACAAGGTATCAAATACCATTGCGAGCCAAAAAATATTTCCCATACTAATAGATACTCCTGAGGCAAGTGCAGAATCCGTTGCCAAAGAGAACAATTGGATTCAAGAATCAGATGAATCCGCCATTATTGCTTTGGTAGAGAGTGTTCTCCAATCTTTTCCAGAAAAAGTAGAAGAATACAAGGGAGGCAAAAAAGGCCTTATGGGATTATTTGTTGGAGAGGTCATGAAACGATCTAGAGGCAAAGCAGACCCTAAAGTCACTAATCAATTACTTCAAAGAGAACTCAATAAATAATGACATTTTATAAGCATATCATAGGATTGTGTGTCCTTGGATTGGGAGCGACCAGTTGCGAAAACAAAACCGCAGACGTCATGGTAACGGGGACCGCTCCAGGGGGTACAGAAGTGATTTTTGTAGAAATGATTCCCGGCGAATTAATTGCTAGAGATACTATTGCAATTACCAATGGTACCTTTGAATGGAGTTTTGAATCCATGAATCCAGGGAGTAATCTTTGGTTGTTAGATTTTCCGGAAGGAGCAAAAATCCCATTGATTATAGAAGTTGGCGATCAAATACACCTAGACGTAAAGTCTGTAGTTCAAGACCCTGAATATTCTATTGTTGGTTCTACTGAGAGCAATAGACTACTCGTACTAAAGGCCATAGGAGAAGAAAACGTTACCTACTTAGACTCCTTAGATCAGTTCAATAGAAATGCACCTGCAGAAGTAGATAAAGGATTATTAAGAAAAGCTTTGGATGAAGCCTTCCAGCATAGAGTAGAATATGCAAGAGCTCAATTGTATGATTTTATAATGCAAGACACCACGAGCATTGCCAATTTATTTGTAATGTCGCAAAGAATTGGTGAATACCCACTTATTACTCCAGAAAGAGATTTTTCTCTATTGATGAGCGTAGATAGGGGACTACAAAGTGCTCACCCCCAAAACTATCATACCATTGACTTTCACAAGGATGTACAAAACATCATAGAAAGCATGGAAAGGTCACAAAAAGTTCAGGAAGCCAAGAAAGCCATCCGAGTAGGAAACCCTGCACCTGAAATTTCTTTGAACGCCCCTGATGGGACCATTAAAAAATTAAGTGACCTAAAAGGTCAGGTAGTATTGGTTGACTTTTGGGCCTCATGGTGCGGTCCCTGTAGAGCCAACCATCCCAATTTAATTAGTGCGTATCAAAAATACAATGACAAGGGATTTACCATCTTCTCTGTTTCACTTGATGGACTTCCTCAGCAAGGGAACCCAAAACAAGAATGGGAATATGCCATTGAATACGATAAATTACCTTGGAATCATCACGTGAGTGATCTAAAAGGATGGAAATCAGAGGTAATTACTCTTTATGGATTTAACTCCATTCCCTTTAGTGTCTTGGTGGATGAAAAGGGAAATATTGCTGCCATCAACCCTAGAGGAGCTAAGCTTGAGCAGGAGTTGAGCAAGTTGTTCTAAATACGGTCCTTTTGACTCCATTTTTGGAGAACATTTACAAGCCTAGAACAGTAACTCATCTCATTGTCATACCATCCTACGACCTTGACCATTTTTCCTATGGTGGATGTTAATTGAGCATCTATTAGCACTGAGTTTTTTAGTCCTACGATGTCCGAAGAAACTAGTGGATCCTCCGTATACCCGAGTATGCCCTTATATTTTTTGGTCTCTGATTCCGATTGAAACAAGCTATTAACCTCTTCTGCCGTTTTCTCCTCCTTTACGTAAAACGTGATATCTGTTAAAGAGCCATTGGGAACGGGTACTCTAATCCCTGCCCCACCTAATTTTTNCTCTAAATGAGGAAATACCTTTGAGAGTGCTTTAGCGGCTCCTGTAGAGGTAGGAACCATTGACAATGCTGCCGCTCGAGCTCTTCTAAGGTCTTTGTGGGGAGCGTCCTGCAATCTCTGATCAGAAGTATAACTATGTACTGTGGTTACAAAGGCTTGTTCTATTCCCAAAAACCTATCAATCACCTCAACCATAGGAGCTGCACAATTAGTGGTGCAAGAGGCATTAGAAATGATTTTATGGCTTTCTTTTGCACCTAAAGGTGACTCATCTACTCCCAATATTATCATAGGAATGGAATCGTCCTGGGGAGGTACGCTTAAAAGCACACCTTTAACTCCTTGTTTTAGGTGAGGAAGCAATTGAGCACGGGTTTTAAAAACCCCTGTAGCCTCTACTACATAATCTACCCCCTGCCATTGAATATCTTTGGGATGGTCCTTAGTTGACAATCGTATCGTATGCTTTCCCACGGTAATCACATTCCCAGAAAGCATAGTTATAGGAGAAGGAAATTGACCCTGAGTAGAGTCATACTTTATTAAATGAGCCAAGGTTTTGGCATTGGCTAAATCATTTGCTTGAACCACTTCAAATTCCGGAAAATCTTCCAAAACCCGTAAAAGGGTTCTACCAATTCTTCCCAACCCATTAATGCCAATCTTAATCATTGTATAGCTTCTTGTAGGAATTTAAATCTTGAAACAAATGTCCATAAAAAAATGCGCCTCGCAAGGCGAGACGCATTTTTTAGATTCTCAAAGAGAATGTATTACTTAACGACTACCAATTTACCGGTCTTAACCGTTTGATTGGCATTTGTAGTTACGATATATGTTCCAGAAGTTACATTAAACAAATCTACTGCTATGTTGTGCTTACCAGCAGTAAGGTTTTCAGAAGTCTGCTGGGCTACTCTACGACCGTTTAGATCAAGAATGGTAACCGTTACATCTCCTCTGTTGTATAATTCAACTTCTACATTTGTACCTATAGTTGCTGGATTGGGGAAAATGGTAAGTGATTCCTTTTTAGTCTTAGCTTCTAGGGTACCGTTCTCATCTACACCAATGGTATTTACCTGACGCAATGAAGTTGAACCCCAGAACCCTCTTCCATATGTTCCCGCATAAAGCATACCGTTGTAAACAGAATCCGTGATTACCGCGTTTCCATTGTCGATATAGCCATCAGATGGTTTGGTATTGATTTGCTGCTTAAGAGTAAATACGGGTACCTGGTCCATATTAGTACCAGAAACAACCCAACTTGGGCTACTTGCTAGAATGTTATCCGTAGAGTAAATACCTAGTTCGGTTCCAATGATTACTTGATTGCCATCAAAGTAGTTAATCACAGAAGAATAAACGGGCATAGCTGGCAGGTTCCCTTGAACAGAATTAAATATGGCTCCACTTTGTGTTGCATTAGAGGAGTAGTATACGTACTGGTTGTTTCCGTAATTACCCAACGTAGCCACCACCTGATCAGGGTTGTTGGGGTTAATAGAAATAGAGGTAATATTTCTTCCACCAAATGACCTTACCTTATCTACTACTACTACAGGTGCAGAAGAGGTATCTAAATCTGCAAATCCATTGCGAGCCTTTAAGATATTACTCAAGCGGTAAAGATTTCCGTTAGTGGTTCCTACCCATAGGTAATTTCCATCTTGGCTAGCAGTCATTGACTGAGGTGTATCTCCGTTGTCTAATCTAGCAATTTGCCACCACGCAGAGGCTTTACCAATATTGTTGGGATTTCTAGTTAACCAGATACCACCACCCGAGTTGTTGTAGCTCGTAAGCCCCACAAAAAACCCTTGGGTTACAGGATCTTGGAAGGGAATCGTATCTCTAGGACCAACAGCAGAAGGCAAGTCATAACGAATGGTGTATTCTCCCAATCCGGATTCCAATTCAATTTTGTCTCCCATATTATAGTAGCAGTCAGCTAAGGCTGATATCTCTACTACTGGTGGGTTTTTGTCTTCTGAGAATAGAACCGTAAAATCACCGGTTGCCGCATCAAAAGTAGCTTCACCATCATCGGTTACATACTTCATGCTATCTGGGTTCCACTCAATAAGCAGAGGACCTGAAACCACTTTAAAACTATCCGCTAACCACTTTGTAGATTCTTGTGGCCTAACTAATGTTCCTGAATAAGAACGACGAACTCCATTTCCAAAGGAAACAAATTGAGATTCTCTAAAGGCACCCCAAGTTATTGAATCTGTGGAAGCTGTATCTTCAAATGACTCATGCAGAACATAAGGCATCACCCAAAGTGCAAAATTGTTGTCCCCTGGCTTTCTTACTGTAGTCATTCTTTGCTCATAGAAATCTTCCCATCCGTCACCTCTTAAACCCGAGCGGTAAAGGTTTCCGTTTGGAGTTTCTGCAAAGTAAACTCGCCCTTGAATCTTAGAAATCTCAGCATAGCCTCCATCTCCGCCGAATACTTCAACAGATTCTCCAGCAACGCCTGAAGATCTTTCGCCCACTTTGAGGAAAAGAGTACCGTTATCTTGAGCTCCACCAATTAATTCATCGTCAGGACCTATGCCCATGTTGTAGAATTGTATTGTAGAATAGCCTTTATTTCTCTGAGTCCATGAATCACCTCCATCTTGCGTAAGAGCAACACCTCCATCAGAAACATGGTATGCACGTCCTTGAACATTGGGATCAAAAATAATTCTGTGATGATCTGCGTGGACGTAAAAAGGAAGGAATTCTGGGGCATTCCATTGACTCTTGCGAGTCCATGAACCATTCCAAATCCAAAGGTCGATTCCTCCGATAAACAATTTGTCTTTGTCAAAGGGATCAACACCAATAAGAAGGTCGTAGTATCCTTGACGAGTTGATCCGTTGTAGAAAGGATCAAAAAGAGTGGTACGCTGACCGATTTGAGACCATGTAGCCCCTCTATCTACTGATCGATAAACAGCAGCTAAACCACCGTCACCGGCGATTTGACATACGTAAACATAATCAGGATCTTCATGGGATACTCCATACGCCTGACGGCCTACCGAACGAGGCAAATCAGTTACTCCTCCTAGAGATGAAGAAATCTCAGTATATGAATTGACATCTCCAGAAGGAGAATAATAGGTTCTTCCTCCAATGTTGGCCCAAACAGAACCATCAGATGCAACTTCAAAATCAGTTACAGTAGAACTAAAGGAAGTGGCAGAGTTCCAAGTATCTCCTCCGTCATTTGAAACCATAAGACCATTTGCAGTTCCCGCATACACTCTATTGGCATCCGATGGAGAGGCTTCTACATCCGAAATATGCGCCCAAGTTTGACTTGGATTATTTGGAGTAGGCACCGTTGCAGGCAATACACTAAAGGTAACACCCCCATCAGTTGATCGGTAAATCCCACCTCCCATAAAGGTGGTAGAAGTCGCCGTTCCGATACCCGAGGAAAAAGAATAAATCCCTTCTCCTGTTCCATAAAAAATATCACCATCAGTAGTTTGAGCCAATCCCGTTATGGTTCTATTGGCGTCAGAAGGTAAGGTCACCGCAGCCCAAGAAAGCCCAAGATTAGAGGACTTAAATAAACCACCAGCCACAGAGCCAGCCCACAAGGTGTTACTGTCATTTCTGTCTATTAGTAAATCTCGGGTTCTACCTCCGTAGTTGAAGGGTCCCAATTCTTCCCAAGACAAGGCAACGCTAGACGTTTTTTGAGCCAATGCTTTGGCTTGTTGACGAGCATTGAGAACATCTTGAGGATCTACCTCACCAGAGATTTGATTAGCACGCATGCCCATGAGGTACTCTTGAGCACCTTGAGCATCTCTAGAATTAACCTCTCTTGGGGCATACTCATTTGATTCCATTCTTTGAGACTGAACCCAAACAACTGCTAAAGAACCGATAAGTGTTAGGGAAAGTCCCGTTAGTAATCTTCTTTTCATGTGTCTATAGTTGATTTAAAATGGTCGCATAAAACTCAAAATATCCCGTCCTTTTTCTTTAGGTCCAAGTACTTAGAATCTTCAGTTTTATTTTTTTTCTGTTTTCTTCTTTTTATAAGGCCCTTAAAAGTAATAAAAAACCTCTGAAATAGGTTAAAATAAATGCTTTTCGGCATGATATGATGAGCGCACAAGCGGACCGGACTCGACATATTTAAAACCCATCTCCAATCCTGCCTCCTTAAGACGTTCAAAAACAACAGGTTCTATAAAGTTAACGACAGGAAGGTGCCCTGTGGTTGGCTGTAAATATTGTCCGAGGGTCAAAATATCTACTTTATGTTCCCTGAGGTCTTGCATAGCCTCTAAAACTTCTTCTTCAGTTTCTCCCAAACCAAGCATAATTCCACTTTTGGTTCTCTTAATTCCACCGTCTTTTAGGTATTTTAAAACCTGTAGGCTTCTTTCGTATTGAGCTTGAATTCTCACTTTCCGTGTCAATCGCTTCACCGTTTCTAAGTTGTGACTGACTACTTCTGGCGAAACATCAATAATTCGATCAATATTTACCGTCTCCCCTTTAAAATCGGGAATCAACGTTTCCATAGTTGTGGTAGGGCTCATTCTCCGAACCGCCTTTACGGTTTCTGCCCAAATGATAGAACCACCGTCTACTATGTCATCTCTATCAACAGATGTGAGAACACAATGTTTAACTTTCATGAGTTTTACCGATCGCGCTACGCGTTCCGGCTCTTCCCAATCTACAGCTTCTGGTCTACCGGTTGCCACATTGCAAAAACCACAGGATCGAGTACAGGTATTTCCAAGTATCATAAAAGTGGCGGTACCCTCACCCCAGCACTCTCCCATATTGGGACAATTTCCAGATTCACAAATGGTGTGGAGCTGATAATTGTCTACGAGTTTTCTAACCGACTTATAGTTTTGCCCAGTTGGCAACTTTACTCTTAGCCACTTCGGCTTTTTTGGACGTTCGGCGATTTTTGTCATGATATTAATTCCATTTGGAGCCAAAATTAAACGTAACATAAAATTGGAGCCAAAGGTTATAATTTTTGGTGTTATACATTATGGGAACCCCTTCAGAAAAGAGACCTGATGGAGTACTTGGGTTATAGGTGGGGAAGAAATCAAAAATGACTCCTGTTTCTAAGGTTGTGATTTTTTCGTCTATGAGGTTGTAATCAAAATTAAATCCCGATTTTATATACAATCCAGGATTTAAACTAGAATTTCCTATACCGGTAAAAAAGCTAGCCTGGCCGTAAATGGTACTGTAAGGATGGACCTCTGGATCATATCTCTCCACAGAAATCTGGCCGTCTTGGAGCACCTCCAAGTAAATGGGCTTGAGAATGCCCAAACTCAATCCCCCGTAAATGGTCCACGCAATGGACACACTTCCTTGATCTGTTTTATCTACAAGAATTTTCTCATTTCCATATCCAAATCTGATGGAATACAAACTGTTGATTTTTCCATCAACAAAAGATCGAGAAGGGTTGAATATTAGTTGATTTGGGAATTTCACTTCCTTGGGATGGCGAATATTGACCAGGTCTATTTCCCAGCCGTTTTTGTTGTAACCATCCTTATAATATTGTCGCCTAAGGTTGGCTCCATATCCTCTTGTATGGAAAATCACCCCACCGGTGGTTTCGTTTTTATAAACCGTTCTTTTAAAATCAGCATCTGTGTCCAACTGACCTAGGGCGGCAGTAGACATCACGAGAAAGGCGATTATAAAGAGTCTACTAAGTTTCATTTATTTCTAACCAGTCAAAAACAGTTTCTTTTCGGATATCAAAATGGGAAGTATCCTTGGCAGCTAATCCATTGACCACCCATATAAGTTGTGGTGATTCATGGTGAACCCCCAATCGGTCAGCAATTGCATTACTGACATTGCGGTGACGGATTAAGTCTAAGTAATACACGGGAACTCCCAAAGATTCTACATCGTCTACCCATTTGCTCACTCTGTTGAGGGCAGCACTTGAAATGGTACAACGGGTGCTGTGTTTAAACAACATAACTCCTTTACTACCACTTTGTTTAGTGCCTTCTATAACCTTGTAAAGTTCATCAAGAGAAGTTAATGAGTGGGAAAAAATCATTAGGCCTTGGTGGACTGTTCCCAATCTACAGATCCTTGAAAAGCTGGACAACTCTCCGTTGAGCTACATGAACTCATGGCAAAAAGTGCAACAATGGTGATAACTGCAAGGGTTACTTTTTTCATAATCTTTCTATTTAGTTCTATAGGGTAATAAACAAAGAAGTAAATTCAATAACTCTTCATTCTTCCCTAATTTTTTTCAATTATTTTCGTTGAGGTCTAAGCCCTCAAATTTAATAAAATCATTTGGCTTTACTTTTAAAACGAACAATTTACTAAAATGAACATATCCACGGCAAGCAATTTGTTGGACCATCTATCTGAAGAGTGGAAATCACTACTCTCCGACATCTTGGCCAAAGACTACGCTTTGGAGTTATCTTCGTTTCTGGATATTGCTTATTCTAAATCGCAAATTTATCCTCCAAGAGATCTTTTATTTACCGCCTTTAACAATACAAAACCCAAAGATGTTCGCGTGGTCATTTTGGGGCAAGATCCCTATCATGGTCCCAGTCAAGCCCACGGCCTTTCCTTTTCTGTACCCATGGGCTCCGCTCTACCTCCCAGTCTAAAAAACATTTTTAAAGAATTGGTTAATGATCTCAATTGTGGGTTTCCGTTTTCGGGAGACTTAACCCCTTGGGCCAAACAGGGAGTACTTCTGCTCAATACCACTCTTTCTGTAGAACACAAAAAACCGGGATCCCATTTTGGAGTGGGTTGGGAACAAATAACAGAAGAGGTTCTAAAGGTTTTAAACCAAATGGATCGTCCTGTGGTTTACATTCTATGGGGTGCTCATGCCCATGAAAAAGCAAAACACCTAACTAATTCAAAACACCTAATTCTTAAGGCACCGCACCCTTCACCCTTGAGTTCTTATCGCGGTTTCTTTGGGTCTAAACCCTTTTCTAAAACCAATGATTTCTTAACAGCAAACGGTCAAAGACCCATTGAATGGGAATTGTAAAAAGGTCTAAATATTTAGTACTGTTTATTGTGATTTGGTTTATTCCCAAAGTCACAAAGGCCCAGGTGCAGGTATTTTTCCAACCGGAAGGCAAATATGCGGCTAGTGATATACCCTTGCCCATCACCACGGATTCCACAGAGATAACGACCTTTGTAGAATCTCTTTCCATGGCTTTAGCGGAAGATGGATACTTTGCCCCCGTAATACAAATAAATCCCAGTGGGAAAATACATGTAGATGTTGGAAATCAAAGTCAATGGGTAGTTATTCCCTCCTCTGTGGGACCTGATGGCTACAAGATAGATGGTGGGGTTTTAATTCCCTCGAGGGCTGCACAAATTAAAGATGATTTAATTGCACATTACTCCCATACCGGGTACCCTTTTGTTGCGATTTCTCACCAAGTAATTTCTTGGTCAAAGGACACCCTAACCACCCAACTCGTCATTGATATGGGGCCTTTTATTACCATAGATAGCATGGTAGTCAAGGGTATGGATCAGGTTGGTGATGCTTGGATAGAAAAGTACACTCAGGTTTCTGTAGGGGATCCATACAATGCAGAAGAAATTAGTCAAATCAACCGAAGACTTAATCAGCTTGGATACGTACACATGACTAGAGAGCCTGCCATGATTTTTTCTCAAGAAGCAAATGTTTTATTTCTCTATGGTAAATACAGGTCATCCAACAGGTTTGATGGTCTCATTGGACTCAATACAGATGAGGAAGGCAATTCCTTTTTAACAGGAGAATTGGATCTTGGATTACAAAATATATTTAATGGTGGAGAACGCATGGACCTTGCATGGCGAAGCCCAGGCAGAGGATCACAAGAATTAAATGCAGGAGTGGCATGGCCTTTCCTCTTCTCTACGCCTTTGGGAATAGAGGTCACTTTTGATTTATTTAGGAGAGACTCCACTTTTTCCTCTCGTGACTTTTCGGGTTTAGCAACTTATTTAACCTCTCCAGAGTTAATGCTCAAAGGAGGATATGAACTTTCAGCAACCAGTCCATTGGGAAACAATAACTCAAACAACACAGGGAATTCTACTATTAACTGGTTTACCATAGGAGCCGATTACAAAGACTTTAGTGGGGACATTATCCCCAAAAGCGGATGGACCGCGATTGCAGAGATTTCGCAGGGGTCACGGTCTGCAGAAGGCTTCACACAATCAGTATACAGAGCCCTTTTAGACATCGAACGCTTCCAACCCTTAGGAGGGAAACACCATGCCTACTTTTCGGGAACAGTGAACTACCTCTTGGGAACCGATTTTTTTGAGAACGAATTATTTAGAGAGGGCGGACTTCACAGCTTTAGAGGGTTTAATGAACAAAGCTTAATAACTCCTCAATTTTCTAAGCTCACCTTATCCTACAGATACTTTATAGAATCCAATTCATATTTTGAATTCTTTAATGACGCGGGAAGTGTTGTCAACCAGAGTCTTACCTCAGAGTACACTTTTCTTTGGGGGACAGGATTGGGATTGGGATTCCAAACTCGCGGAGGAATTTTTACCTTAGCATACGCCTTAGGAAGAACCGATCAAACCCCGTTTGACTTGAGAACAGGAAAGATACACCTAGGGTACATAAATCAATTTTAATTTATCATGGAAGTTGCATCTATTCTTATTGCCGTTGTTGTGGGTCTGATCCTTGGTTGGTTTTTTGGAAGTAAGTCAAAGAGTAACCCTGCAGGCTCCTCGGACCTAAAGTTACAAGAACTAGAGTCCGAATCCATTCAATTAAAAACGGATATATCCAGGCTAGAAGAAAAAGTCAGGGGTTCTCAAGAACAAATTGAGTCGAAAGACCAAAACTTAGAACAATCCAAAGTAGAACTCAATCAATGGCAACAACAAAGCAAGATTTGGGCCTCAGAGAAAACCTCACTTGAGGAACGCTTAAAATACGAAGTTGCCAAACAAACAGAAACTCAACAAACCCTGGAAGGGCTTCAAGTAAAGTTTCAAAAAGAATTTTCCATAATTGCTCAGCAAATGCTTGAGCAAAATGCCCAAAAACTGAGCGATTCCAATCAAGAAAAAATGAAATCCCTACTGGCCCCACTCGGTCAAAATCTTCAACAATTCAGGGATCAAATTCAAAAAGACAGAGAAGAAAACGTATCGGGAAGGGCCGAACTCAAGGGCATGATTGAGCAATTCCAAAAGCAAAATGAAAACATCAGCCTGCAAGCGCAAAACCTGGCAGATGCACTCAAAGGAGATGTCAAAAAACAAGGGAATTGGGGAGAGGTAATTCTGGAGAAACTTCTAGAGCACTCCGGTCTGCAAAAGGGGATTCAATATCACACCCAAAAAGGATACAAAAATGCGCAAGGTCAAACCTTATTGCCCGATGCAGTAATTGACCTACCCGAAAATAAGAAGGTGATTATTGACTCCAAGGTGTCCTTAAAGGCCTATGAAAGATATGTTTCGGCAGAAAGCCAAGCGGACCAAGCAATTGCCCTAAAGGACCATGTCACTTCGGTGAGAAATCACATGAAAATTTTAGCAGAGAAAAAGTATTTTGCGCTAAAGGAATTGGAAGGTCTCGACTTTGTTTTGATGTTTCTTCCGGTAGAACCCGCCTTTAGCCTTTTGTTTCAAGAGGATCAACCGCTGTACCTAGAAGCCTTAGATAAAAACATTGTCATTGTTTCTCCTTCTACCCTATTGGCCACTTTGAGAACGATTCACAGCATATGGAATCAAGAAATGCAATCACAAAATGCACTAAATATTGCACAAAGAGCGGGTGCTTTGTATGAAAAATTTCATGGATTTATTGGAGATTTGGAGAAGGTAAGTGAACACCTAGACAAGGCTCAAAAATCTCATGAAGAAGCATTTAAAAAACTCTCTACCGGCAGGGGGAACCTAATTGGTCAAGTAGAAAAACTAAAAACTCTTGGAGCCAAAACAACAAAAGCCTTAGATTCACGCTTAGTAGATAAAGCGAGAGAAGAAAATCAAGAACATGAAGATTCCATTGACTAAATATCTTTATTTAATAGTATATATTCTGGGGGTTATCGGGCTTATCAGTTGTTCTTCTTCTACAGAACTTTCCTCAACAAATCTCGCCCAATTATATCAAGACGAAAGCTTTTTTTTAAAACCACAATTCAACATTCATCACATCAATGATGACACCACACGCGTTTTCTTTAAAATTGAATCTGATCAGGTTCTCTATGTAAGAAATCAAGATGGAAGGTATGAGGCAAGGGTAAAAATCAGCTACAGACTATTGGATTCTTATATCCTTTCCCAAGTCATTGATACAGGGACGGTTGTCCTTACCGATCTAGTGGATGAACCGGTAGCAAAAATGATAAAAGGTCACTTTAATCTTTCCTACCCCATTCAAGACGAAGACAATAGGTACGTTTTAGAGGTAACCCTTACCGATCTCAAAAGAAAAATTCAGTATAAGGACCTTATAGACATTCACAAGTATTCTGCACAGCATAGACAAACCTTTACCTTTTCTGACACCTCAGGCATCATGCACTTTAATCCTTGGATAGAACCAGGGTCGCCCTTTTTACTCCAACATGCGTCAGGTGCAAAAACATATCAGGTTAGGGTGTATACACGAACCTTTCCATTGGCTGCCCCTCCCCATGTAGAAAATAGAGGGTCTTCTTTGAGTTATGAAGCGGACAGTATTTTCACACAATCCTCAGAGGGGCCCATTGTGCTTACCGAACCAGGGTTTTACCACTTTCAGATTAACGATGAGGACAAAAATGGTTTTACCGTTTACCTGTTGGGAGCTGAATACCCCTATGTATCAAGAAAGGGTGATCTAGGCCCTCCTTTGCGATATCTCACCACAAATACAGAATACAGTCAGATATACTTAAAAGACGATCCGGAACAATCCAAAAAGAACGTAGATGACTTTTGGTTGAGAAGAGTAAGTACCCTTGAACAGGCAGAAGAGTTGGTTTCCACTTTTTATGGCAGAATAGAAACCTCCAATCGCTTGTTTACCTCTTATGTAGAAGGATGGAGAACCGATAGAGGAATTATTTACTCTGTATATGGCCCACCTTCAGGTATTTACAGAAACTCTACAGGAGAAACGTGGGTTTATGGAAATGAAAACAGTTCCTTGAATTATGTTTTTAACTTTGTCAAAGTTTCCAATCCTTTTTCTGAAAATGATTTTGCCTTGTCTAGGCTTAGTAGATATCGTTACGGATGGGGCCAAGCCATAGAGGCTTGGAGAAGAGGAACCACATACAATGTAACAGATATTAAAAGGGAACAAGATGAAAGAGACCGACAGCTACAATACTCAAACCAACCTAATTTTTGGTATTAGGCCTCTAAAAGAAGCCATAGATTCCGGTCGAGAAATAGATAGAATTTTTATTCAAAAAGGCCTTTCTGGCGACACCTTTGGAGAACTGCTAGCCACGCTTCAAGAAAACAAACTTCATTACAAGCAGGTTCCTGTAGAAAAATTAAATCGCCTCACTCGAAAAAACCACCAAGGAGTGGTGGCTTTTATGTCTCCTATCACCTTCCATTCTTTGGAGTCCGTTGTAGAGGATGCTCTGGAATCAACAGAAGCGCCCCTATTTATGCTATTGGATAGAGTAACCGATGTAAGAAACTTTGGTGCCATAGTTAGAACTGCGGAATGTGCCGGGGTGCGTGGAGTAATCATTCCACAAAGTCAAACTGCTCCTATCAATGGAGATGCCATGAAAACCAGTACAGGAGCTTTATCTAGGATTCCTATCATTAGAGTACCTCATCTTTTAGACGCCATTTACCACCTTCAGGGTTCCGGTATACAGGTTTTGGCTTGTACGGAAAAAACTCAAGATTCTCTTTATACACCAGACTACACAAAACCTACCGCCATTGTGATGGGATCAGAAGAAGATGGGATACAACCCAACCTTATGAAGGTATGTGACGCTAGAACCAAAATTCCCTTGATGGGAGAAATTGGATCTCTTAATGTATCGGTAGCTTCGGGAGTTGTTCTTTACGAAGTGGTAAGACAAAGAACCCAATCCTAGACTGACAGATAAACCAAAGATCATTTACCCCAAAAACCGGCCTCATGAAAAAACAATTACACACTTACCTGCTTATTACTTTTTTTGTCATGGGTAGTCATCTTGTAAATGGTCAATACCGATGTTCAGAAGTAAAGCAACAATGGGCTGCTACAGGAACCAATATTGATCACAACCCGAGGTCAGATACTTTTGATATTGAAGCCTATAATCTTTGGTTGGACTTTACGGCTCTTCCCTACCAAAATATGGAGGGAATAGCAACTGTAGTTTTTACACCACAATTTTCAGGGACCTCGCAACTTCCTTTGGATCTTCAACAACTGGTTGTCGATTCTGTTTATCACCAAGGCTCTTGGGTGACCTTTACCCAAGCTAATGATTTAGTAAAAATCAACCTAAACACCGCTACCACAGCAAATTCTATAGACAGCGTTACAGTATACTATTCGGGACAACCACCAGAAGATCCGACCGGATGGGGAGGAGTTCATTTTGACACTCCCTATTTTTATAATTTGGGAGTGGGTTTTGGAGAAAACCCTCATGTTTATGGAAGAGCATGGTTTCCGTGTTTTGACAATTTTGTAGAAAAATCTACCTACACCCTTCATATTACCACTGCCGGAGGACGTTCGGCCTTTGCTAATGGGGTAAGAACGGCAATTACTACCCAAGGGTCCAACACAACGTATCATTGGAAAATGACAGATCCCATTCCAAGTTACTTAGCTTCTTTTGCCATTTCTAACTATCAAGAAATCACATATACTCACAGTGGAATCAACGGTTCGCTTCCTGTGTCTATTGCCGCCCTTGCCCAGGATACCAACAATGTAAAAGCAAGCTTTATTCACCTCCCTGGAATGATTGATTCCTACGAAAATGCCTTTGGTCCCTATGTATGGCAAAAAGTCGGATATGCCATGACCATTACCGGAGCCATGGAACATACTACCTCTATTCACCTGCCCATAAGCTTGGCGGATGGAACCTTGGCTGGGGAAGAAATCATTGCTCATGAATTAGCTCACCATTGGTGGGGTGATTTGATTACTTGCGAAACCGCAGAGGACATGTGGATTAACGAAGGGATGGCCGAATTTGCAAGTCATTTCTACCACGAGGCCGTTTACGGCAGAAACCGATACGAAGAAACCGTACAAAACAATGCTGACCTTGTCTTGAGGAGAGCCCATTTAATCGATGGAGCCTATCTGGCAATTGCGGGCGTCCCCCATTCCTTGACCTACGGAACCCATGTTTATCAAAAAGGAGCCATGGTAGGACACAACCTCAGAGGATATATGGGGGATAGCGCTTTTTATGCAGCTTGTGCTATCGTTATGAACCAAAGTGCCTTTGGAAATTACAATACCACCAATTTTAGAATGGCTTTGGAAAACGCTTCTGGGCAAAACCTAGTACCCTTTTTTGATGCTTGGGTAACCGCAGAAGGGTATCCTCAATTTAGCATTGACTCCATGGAGGTTACTCCCGGAGCCGTTCACTACCAAGTGGATTTAGCCTTGCATCAAAGACTGCATCAGGCGCCCGCACTCTACACCCAAGTGCCCTTAGAAGTACTTTTGGTGGATGCTCACGGTAATTCAGAGATTCACGAAATTCAATACGGAACCCAAGATGCGGTTGCGACCATCATTAGTGCCTTGGATCCAAAATTTGCCGTGCTACACCCAAGGGTTTCTATTTTGACGGCAACTACTCAACACCTGGGGTACTATATGTCGGGAAATCACAACCTTCCCCGGTCTAGAGGCCAAATGAATTATTCGGGAACAGATAGTGTTTGGGCATATATTGCTCATCATTTGGTGGGCCCAGATGGAAAGAATGCGCTAGGTTATAAGCTATCGGACCAAAGGTATTGGACGGTAATGCACGATGCAAGCCCCACAGAAATAACCCTAGAGTGGTCATACAATGGAGATGCAAACCAAGGAGGAATTGATACCGTCCTTTTGGAAAACACAGAAGATAGTTTACGTTTGTTATACAGACCAGATGCTTCCTTTCATTGGAATGAGTATCCACATTACATTAAGAATTCTGGCTTCCCTACCGATAAAAAGGGAAATATGGAGTTGACTCAAGTACTGCCCGGAGATTATGTACTTGCCAATGGTTCTGAGGGTCTTTCCATTGATCCAAATTCTTCTGTAAAAACTGAAATTCACCTATTCCCCAACCCTTCAGATGGTCGTTTTGAATTACAATACGATGCTAAGGACAATGCGAGAATTATTGAAGCTATTTATTCAAGTTCAGGAACTTTGATTCATCAAAAGGTATTAGAAGTGGGTCCAGGAGAAAACACATTTTACATCGATCTTACGGGTCAACCGAGTGGGATGTATACCTTACACTGGGATGGAAAGGTGTATCAATTGATGGTTATAGCCAAGTGATGTGATTTAGGGTTTAATGAGATCTAAATACTTTCCAAAGGGATGGTTGTGTTTAGAAAAAGAGAAGTCTTCACAGAGAATGTGGTATTACAACCAGAAGACTCCCTTATTCACCTAATTTACATCAGGGGTCTCACCCCTGTCCCTTAGGACAATTTCAGAAATTCATTTGACCCAAATGGATCAAAAAACCACTGTAAACGATTCTAGTTGGTCTACCCAAGTAGAATCGATTAGACGAGCTTAAATCTTTCGGGGGCCGAAATTTAATATTACCTTAAAACTGGGGTGGGAAATCTAGATTCCCCAGAAAGAGAGACAACCGTTTTCACAAAACCCTAGCACCCAATCAATTCTTCAATTGCTGGATTTGGTCTTCAAGAATAGTCAACTTCTCCTTTGCATCCGCCGCCTTCTTGCGCTCATTAGCCACAACAGCTTCAGGGGCACCGGCCACAAAACGCTCATTAGAAAGTTTCTTTTCTACCGATTTTAAAAATCCAAGGGTATACTCATATTCCTTTTCCAATTTCGCGATTTCTTCTTCCATATTAACCGATTGGCTAGCCGGCAAGAAAAATTCACGTTGCTTGACCAAAAGGCTAAAGGCTTGCTCTGGAGCTGCATCAATAACTTCTATCTGAGCAATATTACCCAGTTTAACCACTACTTCGCGCATGGGTATAGGTTCCGCCCCCTTGACCATCAAAGTCAAAGCTTCTTTGGGAGACAATCCCTTCTGAGCTCTAAAATTTCTGATTTGAGCAATGAGGTCACTAGCCATTTCAAAATCTAAAAGAGATTCTTTATCGTTAACAGTCAACACAGGCCAAGTCTTATGCATGATGGACTCTCCATCTTTGCGATCTGCCATCAAGTGCCAAATCTCCTCCGTTTGGAAGGGCATAAAAGGATGAAGAATTCCCAATAAGGTTTCAAAAAAGGCCTCGGTCCTCTTATACGTTTCTGCATCAATTGGGTGCTGATATTCCGGCTTTACCATCTCCAGGTACCACGAACAGAAATCATCCCACACCAACTTATAGGTAGCCATTAAGGCTTCGCTGATGCGATACTTACTGTATTTGTCATCAATCTCTAGAAGAGCTTCTGCCAATCGGTTCTCAAACCAATCCATTGCAGAAGAGGCAGCAACAGGTGTAGAAAGTGACGAATCAACATCCCAACCACGCGTCAAGCGGAAGGCATTCCATATTTTATTTGCGAAATTTCTTCCTTGAAGACACAATTCTTCATCAAAGGGAAGGTCGTTTCCCGCAGGAGAGGTCAAAAGCATCCCAACTCGAACTCCGTCGGCTCCATACTGCTCCATAAGGCTGATAGGATCCGGACTGTTTCCAAGTGACTTGGACATTTTGCGACCTTGTTTATCTCTTACAATTCCAGTGAGGTACACATTCTCAAATGGCTTCTCATCTCTATATTCATATCCAGCGATAATCATTCTAGCCACCCAAAAGAATAGAATCTCCGGAGCGGTCACCAAATCCTGAGTAGGGTAATAGTAATTAATTTCCGGGTTTTCTGGATTTCTAATTCCATCAAAAACGGAAATGGGCCAAAGCCAAGAACTGAACCAGGTATCCAAAGCATCGGGGTCTCTGGTAAGGTCAGAAAGACTCAAGTTTGGATTTCCCGACTCTTCTCTGGCCAGGCTCAGGGCTTCTGCTTCCGTCTCAGCTACTACCATTTTTTCCTCCCCATAATGCCAGGCAGGAATTTGGTGTCCCCACCACAATTGTCTAGAAATGCTCCAGTCGCGAACATTTTCCATCCAATGTCTGTAGGTGTTTTTGAATTTTTCTGGAATGAGTTTTACCTCGTCTTCCATCACCGCCTTTAAGGCTGGTTCAGAAAGATCTTTCATCTTGAGGAACCATTGCTCAGAAAGCTTAGGCTCTATAACAGCTCCCGTTCTTTCCGAAGTACCTACGCTTGTTGCGTAATCCTCTATTTTGATTAAAAAGCCTTTTTCTTTTAACTCCTTTGCAATATTTTTTCTAGCTGCAAACCTATCTTGACCCGAGTAATGTAATCCCAATTCATTTAGGGTTCCATCATCATTTAGAATATCAATGATTTCTAACCCGTGTATATCACCAATCTCCTTATCATTTACATCATGAGCCGGTGTAATCTTTAAACAACCGGTTCCAAACTCCATGTCCACATATTGGTCTTGGATAATAGGAATACTCCTGTTGGCAATGGGAACCAGCGCTCGTTTTCCCGCCAAATGAGAAAACCTTTCGTCCTCTGGGTGAATACATAGAGCCGTATCTCCTAAAATGGTTTCTGGACGAGTGGTAGCAATAGTCACCTTTTCATCTGACCCTTCTATGGGATATGATACATAATACAATTTACTCTGTATATCCTTGTGAATTACTTCTTCATCAGAAACCGTAGTCTGGGCTTGAGGATCCCAGTTTACCATTCTAAATCCCTTAAAGATCAACCCCTTATTATAGAGGTCTACAAATACCTTTATTACGGATTCAGATCGTTCTGTATCCATTGTAAATGAAGTTCTATTCCAATCACAGGAAGCTCCCAATTTCTTGAGTTGTTCTAAAATAATACCTCCATGTTTGTGCGTCCACTCCCAAGCATGCTCCAAAAACTCTTCTCTGGTCAGGTCATTTTTGTCAATTCCCTCCTCTTTGAGTTTTGCAACTACCTTGGCCTCTGTAGCGATGGAAGCGTGATCAGTCCCAGGAACCCAACAGGCATTTTTCCCTAACATTCTAGCCCTTCTAACCAAAACATCCTGAAGCGTGTTATTAAGCATATGCCCCATGTGCAAAACCCCTGTGACATTAGGTGGAGGAATTACGATTGTATACGGTTCTCTATCATCCGGAGTGGATGAGAAAAAATCGTTTTTTAACCAATAGGCATACCACTTATCTTCTGTAGTGGTTGGGTCGTATTTACTGGGAATTTCCATTTGATTTCCTGGCTATATTATCAGTTGAACCGCAACGGCTTTTTCTCATTGTGGTTTGAACCCACAAATGTAGTGATTAGCCCCACAATAAAAACCACTGAATTGTGAATAATTTATGGCGTAAACTCAATCAAACGGGGGTTAGAATACTTGGTCTTTTATATTCGTCCTTCATTATTTGTCCATGTAAAGAAGAACCTTAAATTTGTTTCTTTAAAAGAAAGAAACCATGAAGAAGTATTTCCTTACAATTGCGGTAGTTGCCATGGGCGTTTTTACTGCAACCGCTCAAGAAAACCCCAACGCCCCCGTAATTGAGTTTGAGGCTACCACCATTGATTATGGAACCATTGAACAAGGTGCTGATGGCCGTCGTGAATTCGTATTCTCTAACTCAGGCCAAGAGCCTTTGGTTATCAAAAATGCAAAAGGAAGTTGTGGATGTACAGTTCCCACTTGGTCAAAAAACCCATTAGCCTCAGGAGAAAGTGGAAGTATCAAAGTAAAATATGACACTCGTCGCATAGGTGCCTTTGTTAAATATGTTACAGTTACCAGTAATGCTAAGAACAAAAATGTACGCTTAACCATTAAGGGTACCGTAAATAAAAAGGCAGTAGAACCCAAAGCGAGCTTAGAGCCCGAAAAAAGCAAAGTTGCAAGATAATATGTAAAATATTTTTAGACATTTGCCCCGCCTCACAGCGGGGCATTTTTTTTTAAATTCCGTTTGTTATGCCAACGATTTCTACCAAGGGATTGGCTATGCCAGAATCTCCCATTCGCAAATTGGTTCCCTTCGCAGAAGGTGCGACTCAAAAAGGAACCCATGTTTTTTATTTAAATATTGGACAGCCCGATATCAAGACACCTCAAGTTGCTCTTGAGGCCGTGGCTAACAATGATATATCCGTTTTAGAATACAGCCACAGTGCGGGTTTTGAATCCTATAGAAAAGGCCTTTTGGGATACTATTCCTCTGTGGGAATTGAGCTTGAACTTCCCAATGTATTGGTTACTACTGGAGGTTCAGAAGCTCTGTTATTTGCCTTTGGTTCTATTATGGATGCAGGTGATGAAGTCATCATTCCCGAACCCTTTTACGCAAATTACAATGGTTTTGCAGTGGCCTCAGGAGTTAAGGTAGTACCTGTAGAAGCCAATATTCAAAATGGCTTTGCCCTTCCTCCCATTGCAGAATTCGAAAAATTAATTTCTCCCAAGACCAAGGCGATAATGATCTGTAACCCTGGGAATCCAACAGGATATTTGTATTCTAAAGAGGAACTAGAGTCGCTCAAAGACATTGCCCTTGCCCATGATCTGTTTATTATTGCAGACGAAGTGTATAGAGAGTTTACATATGACGGTGCCAAACACACCTCTATCTTATCCCTAGACGGGCTGGAAAACCACGCCATAGTTATTGATTCCGTATCTAAGAGATACAGTATGTGTGGAGCTCGTATTGGAACTTTAGTATCTAGAAATACTGAGTTTATGACTACGGCTCTTAAATTTGCGCAAGCAAGGCTTAGTCCTCCTACCTATGCTCAAATTGCATCAGAGGCTGCTTTGTCCACTCCTGCTTCTTACTTTACCCAAGTTAATGAGGAGTATGTAGAAAGGAGAAATGTATTGGTTGATGGTCTTAATTCTATCCCAGGGGTGTTTTGTCCAATGCCCAAGGGGGCCTTTTATTGCGTTGCAGAATTTCCTGTAAAAGACGCAGATCACTTTGCTCAGTGGTTACTAGAAAGCTTTGACCACAATGGACAAACAGTAATGATTGCTCCTGCCGCAGGTTTTTATGCCAAACCAGAATTGGGTAAAAGACAAGCCCGTCTTGCCTATGTCCTCAATGTAGAGGCGTTAAAGACTTCCGTCGAAATCATCAGAAGTGCGCTAGAGGTTTATCCAGGAAAAATCTAAATCCACCCTATTCGCTATTCACAATGGCGTTGAATAAAATAATATCCCACAGAGTCTTGCGTTCTGTGGGATTTTTTAATTTCACCAATAGCACAAATAAATTATTTGGTTTTTGAAAACTCCCTTTGACACTTCTAAAAACACATCGCTAAAAACCTTCAACACCTTTGGTTTTGATGTTTTGGCAGAACAATTGATTGTCGTTAATGATAGGTCTCAATTGATTTCTTTCTGTAAAAGTCCAGAGCACACCTCCGATCTTTCTCTAGTTCTTGGTGGAGGCTCCAACCTCTGTCTTACCCAGGACATAAAAGGAACCGTTTTACACAATAGAATTTCAGGAAAAGAGGTGATTTCTGAATCAGAGGAGACTATTACCATGAGATTTGGTGCTGGAGAAAACTGGCATCAAACGGTTTTATGGACATTAGAACAGGGTTATTTTGGGTTAGAAAACCTAAGTCTTATCCCTGGAAATGTGGGAACCGCTCCCATGCAAAACATTGGGGCATATGGTGTAGAAATTAAAGATGTATTTAGCTCGCTCACTGCCATTGAGATTGGAACCGGGAAGGAACGCACCTTTACAGCAGAGCAATGCCAATTTGGTTACAGAGAAAGCATTTTTAAAAAAGACCTCAAGGGAAGGTATATTATTAGTTCCGTAGATTTTACTCTTACCAAAAAGAACCCTTCCCTAAAAACAGCATATGGTGATATTCAAAGTGTTTTGAGAGATAGGGGTATACAAAATCCTACCCCTTTAGACATTTCTCAAGCCGTAATAACCATAAGACAATCTAAATTACCGGACCCTGCGGATATTGGAAACTCAGGTAGTTTCTTTAAAAATCCAATCATTTCGGCGGAAGCCTACCATATAGCTCAAAAAAAACATCCCGAAATGGTTGCCTACCCCTTTGGAGAAGAGTTCAAGGTTAGTGCCGGATGGATGATAGACCGTGCCGGATGGAAGGGCTACAGAGAAGGACACGTTGGAGTTCACGCAAAACAAGCCTTGGTATTGGTTCACTACGGAGGGGGAAAAGGTGCCGAAATCGTAGAACTAGCCCACAAAATCATAGAGGATATCTATGACAAGTACGGCATTACATTAGAACCCGAGGTAAACATTTTGTAACTTTGCGCACAGATACTTTAAGAGGTTTTTAGGACCTTTGAAAAATAAAATGAGGGAGAAAATTTCCACATTTAAAACTCATCATTATGTTTTTAAAACTCTTTTTACTAGCCACTTTGTTTATTGGATTGGGATTCGCAGGAATAGCCATTAAAATTTGGGCAAAAAAAGATGGTGAATTCTCCGGAACCTGTGCTAGTCAAAGTCCGTTTTTAAATAAAGAAGGAGAACCTTGTTCTTTTTGTGGTGCAACTGTAGAGGAAAAGTGCAAAAAGCCTGAATAGCCTGATTTCTGTACAGCTGTTTTATTAGATTCAGAGAATGGAATTTTAGTATATCTATTTACTTTCTTAGGACTATTCCAAAAACACAGTGGTTATCACTCCTACAAGATAAACGGTTAAGGTCATTACCAAAAAGGTAAAAAATACTCCCAGCCCTCCAGAAAACATCGCCTTTTGTGATTCCATTTTTTTTGAGAAGACCTTAAGTTCTTCAGGGGACAAGTTCTTTTCTGCTAGCCGTAACAAATCTGAATAACTTCTCCGATAAATCCGTACTTTAAAAGGGTTGCTTTCATGGCATTTTTAGTTTTTGAATCTCCTGCCTAGAGCAAGTATCATTCCATACCCAGCTAAAAACTAAAAAGCAACTTACAGAAATATCACATGGAGCTTACAGCTTCCTCATGGCTGAGAATCCAGGAGTTGACCATTCTCTCCACTCTCCTTGGTCATCACTGAAAATAAGAAATCCTTCTAACTCAGGATTTTTGGACAAAAAAGACTTTGCTTTATCTAAACCCATAACAAGTAGAGAAGTGGCCATAGCATCTGCTATGGCGCAATTATCAGAGATGATGGTAACGCTCAATAAATTATTGCGTACAGGATAGCCCGTCTGGGGCAAAAGGGTATGAGAGTATTTCTCGCCAGAAACGGGATCAACAAAATATTTTCTATAATTTCCAGAAGTAGCTAAGGCTTTATTCTCAAGTCCAACAATGGCCTGAAACCTATCGACTTGAATTTCATGAGCGGGTTTGTCTATTCCAATTTTCCATGGACCTTCTTCTGTATTGGTTCCGTGAGATAGAACCTCACCCCCTACTTCTACCATAAAATCAGAAATCCCTTGAGTTAGGATCCAGTCTCCAATTTGATCTACTGTATACCCTTGGGCCACGGCATTAAAATCAAGTTTCATTCCCGAAGGCATTCTAAGCCTGTTTTTAGAAAATACCACTTTGTCAAATCCTACATAGGGAAGCATACTGTCTACAACGGCAGAATCCAAGGTTCCACTGCTCTTTCTGTGACTAAACCCCCAAGAGGCCACAAGTGGACCTATAGTGGGGTCAAAAAGCCCCTGTGAGGCTAGATGAGCATTCTGAGACACTTCTAAAACTTCGTAAAAGGCCTTGTCTATTCTCACATTGGTATCTCCACTATTGATCTTAGATAAAAGAGAATAAGGGCTCCACAAGGACATGGATTGGTCCATGGCCAAAAGAATGGAATCTATACCCATCTTTAATTGCGGATCTTCAAAGGATCTTACCACAACACTATAGGTTGACCCTTGGGCAGGTCCTGCATAACTGTATTGTAATTTCTCCTGCTCTGTTTGGCAACTAGAGAACAGAACGGTTAACCCAAAAATTGAATATAGAATGTTCCTCATACCATGGTTTAATAAAGAGTGTAGAATTTTCTTTGCTAACAGCAAAAGTAAAAGAAAAAGCCCCGCCAAATAGCGGGGCTTTTTGAAATATCTAAATGGAGATTTATCCTCCAAAATCATCAAATGCAACGTTTTCATCGGGCACACCCCAATCATCACACATTTTAAGTACAGCAGCATTCATCATAGGAGGTCCACAGAAGTAAAACTCTATGTCTTCAGGTGCATCGTGCTTAGATAGGTAATTATCAATAAGTGCCTGGTGAACAAATCCTGTAAATCCATCACCTTCTTTATCTTCCATATCCTTCTTAGCTACCCAGTTATCTTCGGGTAGAGGTTCAGACAACACAATGTTAAAGGTAAAGTTAGGGAAGGCTTTTTCTATAGAAGTAAAATCATCTAAATAGAATAACTCTCTTCTTGAGCGACCACCGTACCAATAAGAAACTTTTCTATCGGTCTTTAAAGTATGGAACAAGTGAAATAAGTGGGAACGCATAGGTGCCATTCCGGCTCCTCCACCAATGTAAAGCATTTCGGCACCAGTATCCTTGATAAAGAATTCTCCATACGGACCTGAAATCGTAACCTTATCTCCTGGCTTACTGCCAAATACATAAGAAGAACAAACTCCTGGATTCACATTCATCCAACCGTTTTTAGTTCTATCCCATGGCGGGGTAGCCACACGAATATTCAACATCACAATGTTTCCTTCTGCAGGGTGGTTAGCCATAGAGTAGGCACGGAACAAAGGCTCATCGTTTTTCATCTTAAGATCCCAAAGACCAAACTTATCCCACTCATTTTGAAATTCCATTGGGTCTTTTCCCAATCTTGGATGAGAGGTGATATCAATGTCTTTAAAATCAACTTCTACAGCAGGTACATCTACCTGAATGTAACCACCGGCTTCAAAGTCAAGGTTTTCTCCCTCGGGAAGCTTTACCACAAATTCCTTAATAAAAGAGGCCACGTTGTAGTTAGATACCACTTCACATTCCCATTTTTTAATCCCAAAAATTTCTTCGGGAATAACCACTTTCATGTTCTGCTTAACCTTCACTTGACAACCTAAACGGTAGTTTTCACTTACCTCCTTACGCGTAAAGAATCCGGTTTCTGTAGGAAGAATTTCTCCTCCGCCTTCTGTTACCTGACATTTACACATGGCACAAGTACCACCACCACCACAGGCTGATGGCAAAAATATTTTTTCGTTACTCAAGGTAGAAAGAAGGGTGCTCCCCGATTCTACTTGAACTTCTTTTTCTCCGTTTATAGTTAGGGTAACAGGTCCCGAAGGAGCCAACTTTGCTTTTGCCTGAAGCAAAATAGTTACCAAGAGTACCATGATGATCACAAATACTACAATACTTGTGATAATAATCATAGATGTGTTTAATAAAAGCATGTGCTATCTAAGTTTAATCTATTAGAGTTTGATTCCCATAAAGCTCATAAAGGCAATACCCATAAGACCCGTAATGATAAAGGTAATTCCCAATCCCTTGAGAGGGGCAGGTATATGAGAGTAACGGATTTTCTCGCGAATGGCTGCAATAGCAACAATAGCCAAGAACCAACCCACTCCAGAACCTACGCCGTATACAGTGGCTTCAGAAATAGTTTGAAACGCTCTTTCTTGCATAAATAGTGATCCCCCCAAGATAGAGCAGTTTACTGCAATCAGAGGTAAGAAAATCCCCAAGGAAGCGTACAAGGCAGGAGCAAATTTTTCTACTACCATTTCTACTAGTTGAACCATTGAGGCAATCACAGCAATAAACATGATAAAGCTTAAAAAGCTTAAGTCTAAAGTCGCAAAATCAGGACCTAGCCATTCCAGTGCACCTTCTTTGAGCACATAATTCTCTAGCATCCAGTTAACAGGAAGAGTAATTGCAAGGACAAAGATTACCGCAGCACCCAAACCAACAGCAGTTTTTACTGTTTTGGATACGGCTAGGTAAGAACACATCCCAAGAAAATATGCGAAAATCATATTCTCTACAAAGATGGACTTGACAAATAAGTTGATTAAATCTTGAAACATAACTTCTTAGTTTTCTTCGATTAGTTGAGTATTCTTAGCACGTTGTATCCAAATTACCACTCCTAGAGTAATCAAAGCCATTGGAGGAAAAAGGAAGAAACCGTTGTTAGCGTAAAAACCACCGTTTTGTATGTACCAAGAATCGGGAATGATTTGCATTCCAAAAAGCGCTCCTGACCCCAAAAGCTCACGGAAAAAGGCTACGATAATTAGGATAATTCCATAACCCAAGGCATTTCCAATCCCATCCATAAAGGATTTCCAAGGAGTATTGGCCAAGGCAAAGGCTTCAAATCGTCCCATAATAATACAGTTGGTAATGATCAATCCCACAAAAACAGATAGCTGTTTGGAGACATCATAAACAAAGGCTTTTAGGACCTGATCAACTAAAATTACAAGAGCGGCAACTACCACCAACTGAACAATAATTCTAATTCGGTTGGGAATCAAATTTCTCATAAGAGAAATAATTACGTTTCCGGCTCCTAGTACAAACATTACCGATAGGGACATTACCACTGCGGGCTCTAATTTGACCGTAATGGCAAGTGCAGAACAAATTCCCAATACCTGAACGGTTATGGGGTTGTTATCATTGAGGGGATCGGTTACCAAACCTCTGTTCTTTTTGGAGAACAAGGCCTCTTTTTCTTTAGCTACTTTAGTTTCCGTACTCATAGTATTTTATTGAACCGTTTTCAAATAATTCTTGTAGGGCTGGATACAATCATCCAACATGTCTTCTAGACCCACTGAGGTAATAGTACCTCCAGAAATTCCATCTACTTGGTGGTCTCCACTTGCCGTTCCCTTCATTACGGTGATGGGTGCATAGCTTCCTCCCTCAAAAATAGACTTCCCTAAAAACTGGTCTTGAAAGGCGTCAGTAGAAATTTCTGCACCTAGACCTGGAGTTTCTCCTTTGTGGTCAAAAGTGGCCCCTGCAATGGTCTTACCATCTGACTTAAGCGCTACATAGCCCCAGATGGGTCCCCATAATCCCTTTCCTCTTAAGGGTAGGATAAAGAATTTTTCTCCGTCCTTGTCTGCGATGTAAAGAGGTACTTCGCGAGAATCTGGTGTAAGCTTAACTGCCTTTGACATATCTATGTCAAAAGCTGCAACCTCAGGAGATTCTACAATGTTTCCTCCTTTGATTACATATTCAGTAATCATCTTTTCGAAGGGAGCATCGGCTTCATTTCGATCTACAATAACTCCGACTGACTTAAGAATATTTTGTTTCTTTTCTAGTTGGATGTTGCTCTGTTGAAAGGGCTTTAACATCGAAGCTGCACCTGCCAATAAAGCCGCAACCACGACTACGAGAATCAAGGCAAAGGTGTAGGTATAACTGTTGCTGTTTACATTCATGTCTTAGGCGTTTGCAGTTGCTCTTTTTAATCGTTTCTTGATGTTGCCTTCTATTACGTAGTGATCTACCAATGGAGCCATAACATTCATAAATAAGATGGCCAACATCACTCCTTCTGGATAAGCAGGATTAAATACCCTAATTAGAATACATAACATACCCGTTAAGAAACCATAAATCCATTTACCACGAGTAGTTTGAGATGCAGATACGGGATCCGTAGCCATAAACACAATACCAAAGGCAAACCCTCCAAATACTAAGTGGTAGTAAAAAGGAATGGCCATAAAGTTTTGCTGAGCTTCAGAAATCATGTGCGGAGCGGCTAGGTTAAAAAGAAGTCCCATTAGGATAGCTCCCAGTACACCCGAAACCATAATTCTCCAACTCCCAACGCCGGCTACGATAAGCCAAATGGCACCAAACAAAATCATAAGGGTAGAGGTCTCACCTATAGATCCAGGAATAAAACCTAAAAAGGCATCCATGGCGGAGTAGTTAGTAGTCCCTGTGGTTGCGTACTCTCCAAGTGCTGTAGCACCAGAATAGCCATCCACTACACTTTGACCTGCTTCTGTGGAGGTATTGATCCAAACCTTGTCCCCAGACATAAAGGTTGGATAAGCAAAAAAGGCAAAAGCCCTTGCTGTTAATGCGGGGTTGAGGATATTCATTCCCGTTCCACCAAACACTTCCTTACCGATGAGGACGGCGAAAATAGTAGATACGGCAACCATCCACAATGGAATGTCCACAGGCATAATCATGGGAATTAACAAACCAGAAACCAGGAAGCCTTCGTTTACAGCATGGCCATTTCTCCAAGCAAAATAAATCTCTACACCCAATCCTGCAGCATAGGTCACCACAATCATAGGAAGAATTTTAATCAACCCAAAAAGGATATTATCCATGGCTTCCATTTCTAAACCCAAGGCTTTGTAGTGTTGAAAACCAGCATTCCACATCCCAAAAATTAGGGCGGGTACTAAGGCAAATATCACCGTTACCATAGTTCGTTTCAAATCAATGCTATCACGAACGTGGGCTCCTGAATGTGCGGTGTGACCCGGCACAAACATCATAGTGTTTAGCGCGTCGTGAAGCGGGTAAAAGATATTCTTCTTACCATCTTTCTCCACCAACGGACGCGTACTTTCGATAATGTTTTTAATAAACTTCATATATCAAATACTCAACGTTGATTAACTCATTTCACTTTTGAGGAAGTCTAGCCCTTCGCGAACTATACTTTGAACTTCCATTTTAGAGGTACATACCACTTCACATAGAGCAAAGTCTTCTTCTGTTACCTCATATATTCCTAGCTGTTCCATTTTTTCTATATCCTTAATTAGTATACTCTTTAGTAATTGAACAGGGTAGATATCAAATGGGAACACCTTCTCATATTCTCCCGTTACCACAAAGGCACGCTCTTCTCCATGAAGATTTGCATCCAATACATATTCTTTAGATGGATTCATCCAAGAAGTAAAGGTTTTAGAGATGGAGAATTTTCCAAATCCAGGAAGAACCCATCCTAAAAATTCAGCCTCTCCCCCTTCGGGAATAATGGTGATTTGATTAGAATAGAATCCCATAAAACCATCGGCAGCAATTTGGGTTCCGGTAAGAACATTTCCTGAGATGTAGCGTGGGTTTTCAGATTTTACTACCTCAGCGAACAATTTGGACAAGTTGGCTCCCTGAATAATCTTGTAGTACTTGGGGTTTTCAACTTCAGAACCAGTCACCGCAACATTTCTTTGAACGTTGTACTTCTTCTCGGTGATTAGGCGTCCTAAAATGGCAACATCCTCTGGAGCCACAGTCCACACCACTTCTCCGCTGTTTAATGGAGAGATGTGGTGAATCTGAACTCCAACGTTTCCTGCGGGGTGCGGCCCTTGGATAGAGTGAACGGTAAGCTCAGGACATTCTGAGTATACTTTGGAAACGGCCGACTTGACATCCACCGAAAGGTTAACGGCACCCTCCGTCAATTTAGAAAGCAATGAAACTCCAGCAGCAAAGGCTTTCTCCTGACCATGCAATACAAAGTCAAGATCTGGCCCTAAGGGTGCTGAGTCAAAACCAGAAATAAAGATGGCCTTGGGTTGATCGCTTGGATTGGCGATGGTTCCATAAGGACGCATTTTTACAAATGGCCAAGCTCCGCTGTCCAAAAGGAAGTCGATAATTTCTTCGCGAGAAGCAGTAGATGGGTCCAGATCAGAAACTGACTTGTACTTTACTTCTTGGTCTGCAAGAATTATTACTTCTAAAATTTTTCTCTTTGCGCCACGTTTCACTTCGGCTACTTCACCACTAACTGGAGAACAAAAAGCAATGCGAGCGTTGACTTTGTCGTGAAACAAAACGTCACCAGCTTGTACTTGCTGTCCTTCTTTTACGTGGAGTTTGGGAAGAATGCCCGGAAAATCTGTGGGCTTAATGGCGTAAGTTTTGATGGTTGGAGTTTCACCGTACACTTGTTCGGCCTTGCCTTTCAAGTTGATGTCCAGCCCTTTTCTTATCTTGATTGTTTGAGACATATTAACTGTCGATAAACGTTTAAATCGGCGGCAAAATTAGTGATTTGTGTCTTGCTAAACACGTAAAAAATTTATTTAGAACTAGTCTAAACAATCACTTGCGACCCGGTTTTTTTTGTATTTTCAGGCACAAATGTATGAACTCCACGATTCAATGATATCTAAACACATCAACTTTTTTTCTGTTCTGCTTCTCACCCTTTTTTTTTCGCCCACTTTTGGTCAAACCGATTTTGTGGAAGAAGGACGCTTGGTATACAAGGACAGAATTTACAATGACTTTATTAGGACGGTAACGGTTAGACCTGTTTCTGACCCCTTGGGAATGCCCATTATTAAATTGGGCTCCATGGACAGACTCATTGTAGGCTTTGACGATTTAACAGCAGATGCCCGCACTTACAACTACAAGGTTATTCACTGCTCTGCTGATTGGCAGCCTTCTGACCTAATGCCGCAAGAATACATCGGAGGCTACTTTGAATATTTCACACAAGATTTTGAATATTCCGTAAATACCTATGTTGCCTACACTCATTATGGGTTTAGCCTTCCCAACGAAAACATTTCCTTTCTAAAATCTGGAAATTACCTATTGGTGATGTATGAAGACGATCCAGAAAAACCTTTGTTCACAAGAAGATTTGTGGTCTATGAGGACATCGTTACCTCTGGTGGAGAGGTCAAAAGAGCAACGAGCGTAGACAGAATGATGACTCATCAAGAGGTCGATTTTTTCATTAACACTGGAGGCTATAACATACCCAATCCCTTTACAGACCTCAAGGTCACTCTTTTACAAAATTTCAGATGGGACAATGCGATTTACGATCTAAAGCCACGGTTTCTCAACGGAAACTTCTTGGATTATAATTACGACCTAGAGAATAATTTCTTGGGAGGATCGGAGTACAGGTTTTTTGATTTAAAGAGTCTACAACAACTGACCTCAGAGGTTCAGCAAACCGTTCTTACCGATTTGTATACGGTCACCCTAATGCCCGACAGACCGCGTTCTATAGAAAACTACTCGTACACGGATGACATCAATGGACAGTTTGTGGTTAGGCGTCTGGGCTCTGATAATTCCCTCGCAGAAGCCGATTACGCATATGTGGATTACTTTGTTCCCATGGACATTCCCCTTACGGGTGGAAACCTATACGTGGTAGGCCTTTTCAATTTCTGGGAACCCACAAAGGAGCATCAGATGAAGTACAATTATGAGATGAAGGCCTACCAAGGCAGGGTACTCATTAAACAAGGCTATTATGATTATATGTACGGGTTCCAGCGTAACAAGACTCAAGAGTACAGTGTAGAAGAAGTAGAAGGGCATCATTGGGAAACCCGAAATGACTATACCCTTTTGATTTACAACCGAGACCTAGGCGCCCGATATGATAGAGTTATTGGAATGAATCACTGGGTGAATTCTGAGGTACGATAGTAACATCAACCACATGTTTAAAAGAATACGAGAAAAGGGCTCTGAATGTCTCAACTGCAGCCACCCTTTGCACGGTGAAAATTTTTGCCCCAACTGTGGACAAATAAACAATACCCACAAACCCACTTTCTTTGAGCTCATAGGAGAAATTTTTTCTAACTTATTTTCTTTTGACACCAAATTCGCGCATTCTATTTGGGTTTTAATAACTCAACCTGGCAAGATAAGTTCAGAGTTTAATCATGGCAGGAGAACCCTATACACCCTTCCCATAAGGTTATTTTTGATGACGGTTATTCTCATGTTAATTTCTGCAAAAATTTATGAGTTTTCTCAAGTGGAAAACTACTTTGACACGCAGACCTTAAATGAATCTTCCAAAAAAGACATTATTCAGCTTTCTGACGAGGCTCTTTCCGACACCCTACAATGGGAACTGGACACCACCCAGGGTTCAATAGAAAGAATTTTCGGCTATGCCTTGAGCCGGCCCGCAGAAAAAACGGAGAATGCACTTGACAGTGTTCAGGTAGAACACACATTGTTCCATCAGATGTTATTCTTTAAGATGGCTCAACTCAAAAACCTAAATGGAGATGAATTTAATAGGTTTGTTAGAAATCAAACGCTTTTGATTTTTCTCTCCTTTATCCCCATCATTGCTCTCATTCTAAAAATTCTTTTTTACAGAAGAAAGTCCTTCTATTACATTGACCACTTTACCTTTGCCGTTCACTCCCAGACTCTTTTGATATTCTCCATGGGATTGGCCCTTCTCTTTGGAACCCTCTTTAAGGTGGAATACCCCTTAGCCATAGCAGGTACCTATGTTCTGGTGTATCAATGGATTGCTCTGAAGAGATTTTATGGACTTTCTAAGATCAGAACCGCAGTTAACTATTTAATAATCAACGTAACTCTTGGTATTGTATCGATTATTTTTTTACTTTTAGTTATTGCTGTTTCATTTTTGATCTACTAACCATGATGACCAAACTGACTAAGGGAATACGAATTTCTGTAAATCCGTATTTTAAAGAGAGGTATAAATCCAAAATTGGGCCTTTGTACCTTTTTGGATATGACATCTCCATTGTAAATGAATCCTCAGATACCGTTCAGTTAATAGGTAGGCATTGGTATATTTTTGACACCGGAGATGGCCCCAGTGAGGTACAAGGCAAAGGAGTGGTTGGAGAGCAGCCCATTCTAGAACCGGGACAAACTCACTCTTATCAAAGTGGTTGTCACCTAAGGGCAAGTATAGGAGCTATGAAGGGGCATTATTACATGTACAATCATACAACCCACAGTTATTTTCAAGTAAATATCCCCACTTTTCAATTTTTTGCTTCTTCACGAGTAAATTGATTTTACCTTTGCCGCATGTCAGCGGAAATCGGAACCAACATTCAAAGAGCCACCAGTCTTCTCCAAGCCGGAGAAATTGTAGCCATTCCAACAGAAACGGTATATGGATTGGCTGGAAATGCCTTGGACCCAAAGGCAGTAGCTCAAATCTTTTCTGCTAAAAACCGGCCCTCCTTTGACCCCCTAATCGTACATGTTCCCAACTACCAATGTTGGGATCTATATGCTCAGGACATACCACAGGAGGCTACCGCGTTAGCCAAGAAAATCGGCCCCGCTCCCGTAACCTATATATTGCCAAAAAAAGACTGCATACCTGATTTGGTTACCTCAGGCCACCCCACCGTAGGGCTTAGAATTCCCAACCATTCCACTGCGCTCACTCTACTCAATACATTGGATTTTCCCTTGGCGGCACCCAGCGCAAACCCTTTTGGTTTTGTAAGTCCTACAACTGCTCAACACGTAAATGAACAGTTGGGCAAGGTCATTCCTTATATCTTAGATGGTGGCAGCTGTTCTGTGGGTTTAGAGTCTACCATTATTGATTTTACCAAAGCTCAACCCAAGGTCTTGCGGCTAGGAGGATTTGAAGTAGAGGAATTGGAATCCCTCCTGGGCTCCACATTAACCGTTCAAAACTCCTCCAGTAACCCATCCGCTCCTGGCATGTTGGTTTCCCATTACAGTCCTGGGATACCTCTTAAATTGGGTAATGTTTCTCAGTTACTTAATTCCGAAACCCAGGAAAACATTGCAGTTATTTCCCTAAATAAAACCTTTGATGACCCGAGAATTGTAGAAACCCTTCGGCTCTCCCCCACTGGCAATATTCAAGAAGCAGCAACCCATTTGTTTTCGGCCCTAAGAGCCATAAAAAAAACAAAAGCCACGATTATTTTAGCAGAAAAATTCCCTGAACAAGGATTGGGTTTGGCGATAAATGATAGACTCCAACGAGCTTCCAAAGGATAGCCTATATCTAACCTTATTTTTTTATTACTCCCTTTTTGCGAAGTTCAAAATTCTGACCAAGATAAACTCTACGTACCTGCTCATCTTCTGTCAATTCTTCTGCCGTGCCACTTTTTAGGATACGACCTTCAAACATAAGATAGGTTCTATCTGTAATGGCTAGGGTCTCCTGAACATTGTGGTCAGTGATAAGAATTCCAATGTTCTTTTCTGTGAGATGTGCTACTATGGATTGAATATCTTCCACAGCAATGGGGTCAACACCTGCAAAGGGTTCGTCCAAAAGAATAAAGTTTGGATCGGTGGCAAGTGCTCGCGCTATTTCGGTTCTTCTTCTCTCTCCTCCCGACAATAAATCGCCTCTACTCTTGCGAATGTGTTGGAGTCCAAATTCGTCAAGAAGACTTTCTAATTTATCTTTTTGCTCTCCCTTAGAGAGCTTAGTCATTTGAAGCACTCCTCTAATATTATCCTCAACCGATAGCTTTCTAAAAACAGAGGCCTCCTGAGCTAGGTAACCGATTCCTGCCTGAGCTCTTTTGAACATTGGATAAGATGTAATCTCTTTATCCTCTAGGTAAACAGAACCTTCATTGGGTTTAACTAGCCCTACCACCATGTAAAATGAAGTTGTTTTTCCAGCTCCATTAGGCCCCAAAAGTCCTACGATTTCACCTTGTTTAACCTCAAAGCTCACGCCCTTAACCACGGTTCTGGATCCGTATTTTTTAACGATGTTATCGGCTCTAAGAACTAAACTCATACTGCGTTTTGTTTTTCTACTCTCTTGGCGATAAAAATCCCTACTTCATAGAGAACCAATACCGGCAAGGTTACTAAAATTTGACTGGCAACATCCGGAGGTGTAATCACGGCAGATAAAACCATAATAACCACAATAGCATGTCTTCTATAGGTCTTCATCATAGAAGAGGTAATCAATCCCAAACGGGCGCCAAAGTACACCAAGATAGGCAATTCGAATAAGAGGCCACACGCCAAAGTAACACTTGTTACAGTAGATATAAAGGAACTCAAATCAATCAGGTTATTCACCTCCTCAGAAATGGTATAGGTTCCCAAGAACTGAATGGACAGAGGAACAATTATAAAATAACCAAACAAAACTCCTACAAAAAAGAGAAGGCCACCAAATACCAAAATCCCTTTGGAGGCCCTAGCCTCACCTGAACGCAATCCAGGGCTAACAAATCTCCATATTTCGAATAGAATATAAGGAAAGGCAAGGATAATTCCTGCGATTAAACTCACCCAGATATGGGTTGAGAACTGTCCCGCCATCCGAGTATTGAGCAAAGTAAATGGCATTTCTTCAAAACAAAAAATATTGGCACCAATGGATTGTGACCATTTACAGAACTGAACATAGGTCCAAAAAGTAGGTGATTTAGGGCCAAAGATCAAGGTGTCAAACAATAGGCTTTTATTTAAAAAAGCCACTACGGTTCCTATCATTACCGCAACGGTTGACCTCACCAGATGCCATCGCAATTGCTCTAGGTGATCAAGGAAGGACATATTATTTGAAGCCTGGTCTTGAGACATGTTCTACAGATTAGAAACCTAATGGTTTGCAAATATGGGGGATAAATCAATATTGGAACAAAAATTAGTGAAAAGAATACTACTTTTGGTTACTAATAATTTCGGTCTGTCAGTAAACATTTTGTATCTTCCTTTAATCAAGGACAAAGCATATCTAGAGGTAAAACCTTTTTTACATGAGTCAACGGATACAAGAAAAGCTTAAACAGTTTTTTGGATTTAACTCCTTTAAAGGAAATCAAGAAACCATAGTAGGCCATCTTTTAGATCAAAACGACACTTTTGTGATCATGCCAACAGGAGGCGGAAAGTCTCTTTGTTATCAACTGCCTGCACTTATGCAAGATGGGGTAGCCATAGTGGTTTCTCCCCTAATTGCATTGATGAAAAACCAGGTAGATGCCATTAGAGGAATATCAGAAGACAATGGGATTGCTCACGTCCTCAACTCGTCTCTAACCAAGAAAGAAGCCATTCAAGTCAAAGAGGACGTTACTTCAGGTTTAACCAAGCTCTTATATGTTGCTCCGGAATCTTTAAACAAAGATGACAATGTAGAATTCTTTAAAAATGTAAAGATTTCCTTTTTTGCCATAGATGAAGCCCATTGTATCTCGGAATGGGGTCATGATTTTAGACCCGAATACAGAAACCTCAGAAATGCCATAGAAAAGATAGGTCGCAAGCCTATCATTGCTCTTACCGCTACTGCAACGCCAAAGGTCCAGCAAGATATCATGAAGAATTTAGGTATAGAAAATACCCGTGTTTTTCAGTCGTCATTTAATAGGGAGAATCTCTATTACGAGATACGACCCAAGGTAGATGTTGAGAAAGAAATCACAAAAATACTCAAGGATCAAAAGGGCAAGTCGGCTATTATATATTGTCTGAGCAGACAAAAAGTAGAGGAAGTTGCCCAAGCACTTCAGGTCAATGGGATTAAAGCTATCCCCTATCATGCAGGGCTAGACGGCAATACTCGAGCTAAACACCAGGATGACTTTCTAAATGAGGAAATCGACGTCATCGTAGCTACCATCGCCTTTGGTATGGGTATAGATAAACCGGATGTTAGATATGTTATTCATCATGATATTCCCAAATCGCTTGAGAGTTACTACCAAGAGACGGGGCGCGCAGGAAGGGACGGAAAAGAAGGAAACTGTATCACTTTTTATTCCTGGAAGGACATAGAAAAACTAGAGAAATTTCTTTCTAAAAAACCTGTAGCAGAACAGGAAATTGGCAAGCAACTTCTGCAGGAATCAATGGGATACGCAGAAACCTCAATGTGTAGACGCAAATTCCTACTCCACTACTTTGGGGAGGAATACGATGTTGACAATTGTTCGGACATGTGTGACAATTGCCGTTATCCCAAAAAGACCTTTGACGCTACAAAGGGTTTGGACTTGGTTTTAAGAGTTATACAAAAAAGCAATCAAAAGTTTAAAATTCAACAAGTCGTTAACACCATCTTAGGGAACCTTACTGCAGTTTTAAAGAACTACAATGCAGATACCCTCGAGGAGTTTGGCGAAGGAAAAGACCACACCGACAATTACTGGTACAACATTATCAGACAAGCTGTTGTAGCAGGATATATAGATAAGGACATAGAAACTTATGGAGTTTTAAAAATGAACTCACAAGGAACGTCATTTTTAGAATCCCCCGTAAAATTCGCGGTGCAGGAAGATATCGACTTTTCTAAAGTGGTTCCCTCGGACTCTGGAGCCAGTGGTGGAGGGGCTGCTGCATTAGACAAAGTCTTATTCAAACTCTTAAAGGATCTAACCAAGGCAGAAGCAAAGAAAAAAGGGGTTCCTCCCTACGCTGTTTTTCAAGAACCCTCCCTCCAGGAAATGGCTTCTAATTACCCGTGTAATCAAGAAGAGCTTAAAAATATTTCGGGAGTTGGAGAAGGGAAAGCAAAGAAATTTGGAACTCCATTTATAGACGCTATCTCTAAATACGTAGAAGATCATCAGATAGAAAGACCCTCTGAATTTGTTATGAAATCAGTGGCCAATAAGAGCGTGTTAAAAGTATACATTATCACCAGTATAGACAGAAAACTACCCTTGGATGATATTGCTTATGCCAAAGGTCTATCTCTGGATCAACTTATAGGAGAGATGGAGATTATTGTAAACTCGGGTACCAAAGTAAATATTGACTACTATATGGAAGACCTCTTGGATGAGGATTCTATAGAAGAAATCTTTGAATACTTTATGGAAGAGTCTGAATCTGGAGATCTCCAGAAAGCTTTTGAAGAATTTGATGGAGATTATAGCGAAGAGGAGTTGAGATTGGTGAGATTAAAATTCTTCTCAGAAGTGGCCAACTAAGATTCGTGACCATACATTTGAATCTCCTTTCGCACTACACTTTGGGTCCTAAATAAAAAAACCTCCGGATATCTCTGAAGGTTTTTTGCGTTTTTGAAAGGACATGAGACTCCTAGTTCTTAGGGGTCTTTACCCATCCATACTGAGTTTTTGAGAACTCGGTGGACTTGGAATAATCTAAAATAAACTGAATCACTTTCTGTGGCGGCACCACTTCCAATTCTCGGTTCTTTGAAGGTGTAAAATTTGACATAGGCGCTATTTATTTACACAATTAACGCGCAGACTATCATTGTATTATACAAAGTACCTAAAAATCGCAAAATGTATTTACTACGTGAAATTATCGAGTAAGGATCACTTTGTTTGACTCAATGATTTTTCTAAGGTTTATCAATGCATATCGCATTCTTCCCAAGGCGGTGTTAATAGACACATTGGTAGATTCTGCAATTTCTTGAAAACTCATTCTCGAGTAATGTCTGAGCTTTAGAACTTCTTTTTGCTCTTCTGGAAGAAACTCAATAAGTTTTTGAACATCATTGATGATTTGTTCGTAAATCATTTTTTCTTCGGCATCCATCTTGCCATCATGTATGATATCAAAAATATCAAAATCTGAATTGGGAGAAATCGTAGGCATTCTTTTAAGCCTTCTAAAGTGATCAATCACCAAATTATGAGCAATTCTCATAACCCAAGGAAGGAACTTTCCCTCCTCGTTATATCTACCTTGTCTGAGGGTGTTAATTACTTTCACAAATGTGTCCTGAAAAACATCATTTGCCAATTCCGAATCCTTGACTTTGGATAGGATAAAGGAGTAAATTTTACTTTGGTGTCTGTTTATGAGAGTCTGTAGGCAGCTCTCTTCGCCTGAAATATAACGCGACACAAGTGCGCTATCGGGAGTCATTTTTGCATCCATAGTCTACTGTTTTAGAGGCTGTTACGAACCCTTAAGAAGGTTCCTTGGCTTAAGTAAATATTGTCTAAAAAGTAGCTATGTGTCTATAGGCGATATTGTTTTTGTTATCTCAAATATAGAATAATCTTCCAAACTTTACCATATTTTTAAATTAATTACGGTTTTTTAAAAAAAAATAACGCGAACTAAACAATATTATACGTTATCTCTTTTTCTCTAGGAAGGTTCCGATAACTATTAATAGTACCTTTGCTTTTTGCAGAAAATATCTATTCATGACCGAGAAAGAACTTGATTCCTTTGACCCCCGAAAATATATTGTGATTAAAGGGGCTCGATTGCACAATCTCAAAAACATAAACCTAGCCATACCCCAGAAAAAACTGGTGGTTATTACTGGTCTTTCGGGGTCGGGAAAGTCTTCCTTGGCTTTTGACACCTTGTATGCAGAAGGTCAAAGACGCTATGTAGAAAGTTTAAGTGCCTACGCTCGCCAATTCTTGGGTAGATTGGATAAACCCGAAGTGGATTGGATTAAAGGAATTAGTCCTGCCGTTGCCATAGAACAAAAGGTGACCAGCAGAAACCCTAGGTCCACCGTAGGTACGTCTACCGAAATCTATGACTATCTAAAAGTCCTTTTTGCAAGAATAGGCAGAACCTTCTCTCCAGAAACTGGAACGGAGGTCAAAAGACATACGGTCTCTGATGTTCTCAAGGAAATATATCAGTGGGAAGAGGGAACCCGATTCTACATTACGTGTCCAGTTCCCTTTAATGGTAGAGGCATTGAGGAAACCTTGAAAATATTAGAACAACAAGGTTTTTCTAGATTGATGAATGGAGAAGAGGTTCATTCCTTAGGGGAATTTAAGGTCACCATGGAAACAAGACCAGAAAATCTACAGCTCGTCATTGACCGAGCGGTAGTTAAAAAGGGAGATGAAGATCAAGACAACCGAATGGCTGATTCCATTCAAACGGCCTTTTATGAAGGACACGGGTTGTTACAATTGGTGATGGCGGACTTTTCGGATTCCATTTCATTTAGCAATTCCTTTGAAGCAGATGGAATCACCTTTGAGGAGCCCAGCTTGCACTTATTTAGCTTTAACAATCCCTATGGAGCGTGTAAAACCTGCGAAGGTTTTGGATCTGTAATTGGGATAGACGAAGATTTGGTAATCCCTAACCCTACTCTCAGTGTTTTTGAAGAGGCTATTGCCCCTTGGAAAGGAGAAAAAATGTCTGAATGGAGAGAGCCCCTCCTTAATAGTGCCCACAAATTTGACTTTCCTCTTCACAGGGCCTATTTGGACCTCAGCGCAGAGGAAAAAGAATTACTCTGGTCAGGAAACAAACACTTTAAGGGCCTACGTGCCTTTTTTAAATACATAGAATCTAAGAGTTATAAAATCCAATTTAGAGTTATGCTCTCTCGATACAGAGGGAAAACCCAGTGTGGCACTTGCAATGGAACACGCCTTAGACCAGAATCAAGCTATGTAAAAATTGACCAATTTTCTATTGTGGATTTGGTAGATCTTTCCGTAGATGACCTGGTAGCCTTTTTTAAGAATTTATCTCTGACTGATTTTGAAGGACAAGTAGCCAAGAGACTTCTTATAGAAATCAACAATAGACTCTCTTATTTACAAGACGTTGGTTTGGGGTACCTTACCCTCAATCGAGTTTCTGGAACTCTTTCGGGTGGAGAATCACAGAGAATCAACCTTGCTACCTCACTGGGATCCAGCTTAGTAGGGTCCATGTATATACTTGACGAACCCAGCATTGGTCTTCACCCAAGAGATACTCAACGTTTGATAAAGGTCGTAAAAAACCTAAGGGATCATGGCAATACAGTGATCGTGGTGGAGCATGATGAGGAATTTATGAAGGCTGCTGATTACATAATAGATATTGGACCCGGAGCCGGACGTCTGGGAGGAGAAATCATCAACACGGGAACTTATCAGGAGCTTGTGGATAAAGGGGGGTCTTTAACCGCTGAGTATTTACGCGGAGATAAGTTTATTGAACTTCCCAAAACCAGAAGGACCGCTAAGCATTTTATAGAAATTCAAGGGGCCAGAGAAAATAATCTCAAGGGAGTAGATATACGCGTTCCACTTGAAGCCTTTACTGTAGTTACAGGGGTTTCCGGCTCGGGAAAATCCTCATTGATAAAGAAGATTCTCTTTCCTGCCCTCTCCAAAAGACTGGGTGGATATGGCGAAAAAACTGGAAAATACACAGGGATTAGTGGGGCCATAGACAAGGTTCAGGCCATTGAATTTGTAGATCAAAACCCCATTGGAAAATCATCTAGAAGTAACCCTGTCACCTACCTAAAGGCCTACGATGATATTAGAGCTCTGTTTTCCCAACAGAGTCTCTCTAAAATCAGAAACTTCAAACCCAAACACTTCTCTTTTAACACGGACGGCGGAAGATGTGAATCCTGTAAGGGAGAAGGAGAAGTCACGATAGAAATGCAATTTATGGCAGACGTGCACTTATTGTGCGAAACCTGTAACGGAAAGAGATTTAAAGAGGAAGTGCTGGAGGTTCAATTTGCTGGGAAATCCATATTCGACATTTTGGAATTGACAGTAAATGAAGCTCTAGAATTTTTTGAAGGTGAGGGACAGACCAAAATAGCCAAAAAAATAAAGCCTCTTCAAGAAGTTGGTTTGGGCTACATACACTTGGGTCAAAGTTCCTCTACCCTCTCCGGTGGAGAAGCTCAAAGAGTAAAACTTGCTAGCTTCTTAGTAAAGGGAGCGTCTTCTGATAAAACCTTATTTATCTTTGATGAGCCCACTACGGGGCTTCATTTTGACGATATCAAAAAACTCTTAACCTCATTTAACGCCCTAATTGACAGAGGACATTCTGTTTTGGTCATAGAGCACAATACAGATGTAATCAAATGCGCTGATTGGCTGATTGACCTAGGACCCGAAGGAGGAAACAAGGGTGGAACAGTAGTCTTTGAAGGCGAGCCTAAAGATATCTTCTCACACTCTTCTCATACAGCAGATGCCCTAGTAGGAAAACTATAGAGGTGTATTTAATTTCTAATATTCTGAAAATAAGCAGATAGCATTTCCCTTTCTTCTTGAGATAAATTGGCTTTGGAGTGCAACCATGTATAAGAGTTTAGAGGCATTTCCCCATCCTCTAATAATTCAATACACTCCTCTAGTTTGTAATCGGCTCGACCTTCAGAATAGGTGGCCCACTCAGAAAAGTTTAGCTCCTCTTTTCCCTCCTCTATATGGTTTTCTAAATAAAAGGAAATCGGTGCCACATAGCTGTACCAAGGGTATTCAGTATGATGTGAGTGGCAATCGTAACAAGAAACTTTAATGAGGTGAGCTATTTGAGAATCAGGCTTCTACTGAATAATAAAATCAAGTTTCCTTTGTGCAACAGGATTGGTGTGATTCACAGGAACTAACTGCAGCAATATCATCACAACAGCTCCTAGGAGGAGGGCGATTTTTAGGACTCTTCTAAACATAAGCGTATTTTGAGATACAAAAGGAAATCTTTTGTATCTCAAAAAAATAAAAAAGCAATAAATAAAGGTTTGTAGGAATCTTCCATTAAAAATAAGTATCAAAGGTTCAAACCTTTTATCTTTGCTCAAGATCAACAGCTAACGCTTTTGGTATTCTCATAAACAGTCTTTGTTAGGGGTTAAAAACTCAAACCAAAAATCATAGAGGATGCCAAATCCTATTGAATCAAATATCTATGAAGAAAATTTTACTTGCTACAGGTCTGGCTTTTTTTGTTTTAACTTCCTTTGCTCAAGAAGAGCTAGACACCTCATTGGGTTGGAAGTACAATGGCCTCTTTAACTTATCCGTATCTCAATTGGCGCTAGAGAATTGGAATGCTGGGGGAGACGCAAACATCACGGCTTCTTTAATTGTAAAAGTAGCAGCTAATAAAAAAGGAGAAAAATACACTTGGGCCAATTTATTTGAAACCAACCTCGGTTTAATTGACAAGAGTGATTCCAGAGAAAAAACGGAAGACAGAATTGAATTTACCACCCGATATGACCAAAGGCTTTTTGCTAATAAAAATTGGGCACTTGCCGCTTTAGGGAATTTTAAAACTCAATACTTACCCGGTTATACTAACGAAAGAAAAATAGAGTCAGAATTTATGTCGCCTGGATACGTTTTGGCCGGTATCGGTTTTACCTATGTGCCAGACGATAACTTTACCGCATATATCTCTCCAATAACTAATAAAAACACAATTGTTGGAAATGATAGTTTGGCTGCACTCGGAGAATTTGGAGTCGAGCCAGGTATTATTGATACGGCAGGAAACATTACTAAATCGGGTCAACAAATCAGGTATGAGGCGGGTGCCTACATTAACGTCCGCTATCAAAAAGCATGGATGGAAGAAAAATATACCTTGGTTTCTAAACTTGAGCTATACTCTAATTATTTGGATAGACCGAAAAATATTGATGTAAACTGGGAAACTGTCTTCTTAGCTAAAGTAAATAAATGGCTTACCTTAAATTTTGTAGTTCACCTGATCTACGATCATGACATTCTCGTAAAGGATACTTCAAATGATGGTATTAACAATGCACCTGCCTTACAATACAAGCAAGGATTTGGAGTGGGACTCTCTTATACCTTCTAAGTGCCCTATCTCCATCATTTTGACCAAAACACTATAAAAACCATGGCTTAGTCCTTGGTTTTTATATTTTATACCTATTAGTGAACCTTAGTTATTGATAGATAAACATGGAACCACTTTGCATGCTTATGCAATCATAAGAGTGTTTTGATCATAGACTTCTTTGCCTTACAGCCTCAAAAACCACAATGGCTGCGGCCACACTTACATTCATAGAATCCACCACTCCCGACATGGGAATTATTGCCCTCTGAGCTCCCTTTTCTACCCAGAAAGAACTTACACCGGTTGCCTCTGCTCCTATAACAATTGCTGTAGGTCCTTTATAATCAATAGTTGTATATGGAACTGAGGCTTCTAGCCATGTGACTATCATGTTAAATCCTCTTTGTGATAAAAAATTATAGGCTTGTGAAGAGGATGTGGTAAGAATAGGAACCGAAAACAAAGCACCAAGACTATTTCTTGCTACGTTGGGATGAAAGACATCACCCACAGAATCCACAACAAAAACGGCAGCTACCCCAGCGGCGTCTGCCGTTCTTAGTACCGCCCCCAAATTCCCAGGCTTTTCTACTCCCTCCATTACAAGAACCAAAGCATCCTGGGGAAGATCCAGTTCTTCCATGGCAATTGCGGGTTCTTCAAAAACCCCCAAGACCTCACCACGACCACCCCTGACCATTATTTTTTCTTCTAATTCTGTTGCAATAATCCATTCCTCAGAATTTTGGGGAATATCTCCCGAAAAAGATCCATTGTGGATGGTGATTTTTGGTGTCCAACCGGCTTTGATAGCCAAACCATACTCCTTTTTACCCTCTACCAGTACCACACCCTCAGATTTTCTTTGTTTAGACTTTTGCTGAAGTTGAATCAGCCATTTGATCTTTGGATTTTTGGAACTCTCTATATATAGGGGCATCTTGCAGTATTAAATCATTAGATGAATTCAAATCTAGTCAAATCTGGGCTTTTATCCGCCACAATTTTACTCCCTTGGTGGATGTACAATGGCAGTACATCGCCTATTTTTACCCTAACGGTATGTCTGCTTGTAATGATCTTAGCCGAAATCCATGGGTCTAAAATTGGAATATCTGATCGTAGCGGCATGATGGGGTTTCTTGTAGTTGTGGCCCTTGCCTCCACTTGGCAATGGATTTATCCCTATGCCAAAGGCAATTATGTATCGGATATTTTTAGGGGTGTTTATGAAAAAGGCCTTGGTCCTCTTTACGGAAAACCCCTGGAGACCTTAGAGTTTTTTGAGTGGAAAAACCTTTGGTTTTTTGTACTTATTCTTCCGGTAACCCAAAGGAAACGATTGAACAACCCATGGGTCTTTGGTGTGATTTCTACAATAATTCTAATAGGAGTTTCCGCTCAGGACGGAGTCCATAGAATCAGTCATTGGACCTCTCACATTGAGACTTTTTCTGAAGGCCTACCATTATTTACAAATGGAGTAAACTGGAATGAATACATAGATAACATGGGTACCCTAGGAGTTCACAATGACCACTACCCTCCCCTTCCTTTATCGCTACTTTCTGTGGGCTCCCCCTTGTACACCAATCTTCTATTGATGACTTGTGCCCTAGGAGCATCCTTTGCCATCAAAAGGCAATTGGGCAGCATGTTGGGATTGGGATTGCCCCTTCTTTGGCTCTACACGCCTTTTACTTGGGTTCCTCTGTATCTATTGGTAGGGTTTCTGATGGTTAATTTAAGTCGTAATCTTCAAAAAAACACAAACCTTATTCTCCTTTCTTTACTTTGGGTGTTTCTAAGTTTCCTTACCTATGGAACCGTTTTAGGGTTGGCTATATTTAGCACTACGCTCCTCTTTCTAAATGGAGTTAAATCAACTATTAGACCCTTAGTTATTATGGTCTCTGCAGTGATATTGGGAGTGACTTTGGTTTCTTGGCTTACCGGATTTAATTATGTATTGGGATTACAAAAAGCCATTAAACTCAATAATGAGTTGTTGGACCATCCAGACTATTGGGCTTCACTCACCCTAGGCACCTTTCGTTCTTTTGGGAATTTGTTAGCCTTTGCTATAATACTAGGCCCTTATACATGGGGGTGGTTGATAAAGACTTCTGCCCTACACAAGAAATGGATAGCAATTGTATTCCTTATTCTTAGTTTTTCTGGGCTTTTTTACATGGAAACAGAAAGGGTTTGGGCACTGTATACACCCTTCCTGTTTTTACTTCCTAGAGAGGTAACAATTTCGGATAACAATACTACCAAAACAGGAGGTCCTTTGTATCTTTGGGTGGCCCATTGGGGCTATATGGCCATTCTCCTGGCTAGAGTAGACCTCTCCTTTGGCGCCTTTTATTAAAAGATAAAAACCCTTTGAAACATGAGTAAAAAGAAAAATAAAATCAATACATCTGACGAAGATGGGTTTGTGTTTTCTACCAATAGTGATTTTGACTTTTCTTCGGAATCAACTTCAGAAAATCTAGAACCAGAGGACCAAGAACTCACGGTTCATTTAGAGAAAAAGGGGCGCGGGGGTAAGACTGCCGTGGTTATTAAAAATTTTATGGGGGCAGAATCTAAATTGGCAGATCTAGCAAGATCTCTCAAAAAACACTGTGGTGTTGGTGGAGGAGTCAAGGAGGGGGAAATCATTATTCAGGGTTCAGACAGAGAAAAGGTCATGGACTACCTCACAAAACAAAATTATCCTCACAAAAGAGTAGGTGGTTAGGATTCTTCTTTTTTTACCGCACGGCGATAAAGATCTTCATACTTTGGACCTATGTGATGTATAGAGAATTGATTGGCTCTAGCAAAAGCTCTTTCTTTAAATCCATTGTAAACCGTTTGGGAAGACAGAATTTTTAGGGCATTTTTAGCCATGTCTTCTACATCACCTACTGGGGAGGTAAAACCGGTCTCACCATGAATATTTACCTCAGGCAGTCCACCTGTATTGGTAGAAATAACAGGAACCTTAGCGGCCATAGCCTCTAGAGCTGCAAGGCCAAAACTCTCTGTCATAGATGGTAGAACAAACAAATCACTAGAACACAGAATCCTGTGAACCTCAGTAGTTTTTCCCAAAAATATCACATCTCTTTCTAGCCCAAGCTCACGGGCCATTTCTTCTGTCTTTCCTCTTTCGGGTCCATCTCCTATCAGCAATAACTTAGAAGGCATTTTATCATGTATAGCCTTAAAGACAGTCACCACATCTTGAGTTCTTTTTACCGCCCTGAAATTTGAGATATGGGTAATGAGTTTTTCGTCATTTACCGCAAGCTGAGCCCTAGCACAGTTAACTTCTCCAGTGTAGAGATCTAAGTCAATAAAATTGGGAATCACCTCTATTTCTCTAGAAATCCCAAAAAAGTCTTGAGTATCCTCCTTTAGACTTTTAGATACCGTAGTTACCACATCCGAATGGTTAATGCTAAAGGTTACTGCTGGCTTATAGGAAGGGTTCTTTCCTACCAAGGTTATATCCGTTCCATGCAGCGTTGTCACAATAGGGATGTGAATACCTCTATCCCTAAGAATCAGTTTGGCGTTATACGCAGCATAGGCATGAGGAATGGCATAGTGAACGTGTAGAACATCCAGTTTTTCTCTTAAAACGGTATCTACCATGGCACTTGTCAAAGCCAATTCATAGGGTTGATACTTAAACAAGGGATAATCGTGAACATTTACTTCGTGATAGTAAATGTTTGGGTCCAATATATCCAGTCGTACCGGTTGACTATAGGTGATAAAGTGAACCTTATGTCCTTTTTTTGCCAGGTAATGGCCCAGTTCAGTAGCTACCACGCCAGAACCTCCAAAGGTTGGATAACAAACAATTCCAATATTCATAGCCGTCATTTTTTGGACGTTTTGGTTATAGTACTCAACCCTCTTGGGGTTTCTTCGTTTACTCTTACTTAAACTTTTCTTCCTTCTCAAGACTGCCGGTTTCTGTGTAATACTTCCAAATGCCTGCCTTTTCTCCGGCCATGTATTGACCTTGCTCTTTAACCTGTCTATTTTCGTAGTACCTTGTGTAGTTTCCCTGCTTGAGATTGTTGACATACTCCGTCTGGCTTTTAATCATTCCATTGTCGTAAAAATCCTCAGCCATACCATTTAAGAGGCCTTCTTCGTAGTTAAACCGGGTGGATAGATTCCCACTTTCATAATACCAAGAAGACTCTCCATTCTTAATACCTCTATGGTAATTCTCAAGGGAGGATCGTTTGCCGTTGGTATGAAACTTTACCTGTCTTCCATCCAAGGCACCCATGTAATAGTTTTTCTCTTCAACCACATGACCTGCAATACTGTAGGTCAATTGTATCCCGTGGCGTTGGTTGGCCTTATAGTTTTCTTGCGCTTTGAGTTGCCCAGAATAAGACAAGTGGTATATGGGGCCATTTCTCTCACCGTCTTCAAAGTATTCTACCGTGCGAGGAATGGTGTTATTCCATGGGGTAATCCAAGCGCCTTGCTTAAGGTCATTGGAATCCAACCTATTGATCATTTCCCTTTCGGGTTGAACCACCTGGGCCGCTCCCAAAAAGGGAATTAGTATACTAGTTACGAGCAGTGGTAGGAGTCGTATCTTCTGCTTGGTGTATCGCATTGTAAATAACTTCTTGAATTTTTGTTCTATAATCTCCCGAAATCAATTTTCTATTGTCCGCAGAGGGATTGATTCTATTGGAAAGAAAAATGTAAATCAATTGAGTTTCGGGATCCACCCAGGCCATGGTCCCGGTAAATCCTGTATGACCAAAGCTGGCCATACTCACGCATCCACATGTGGGGCCGACTTCGTCCAATTGAGGTTTGTCAAAACCAATACCCCTTCTATTGTCTTGTTCACAATACTGACAACGGGTAAACTCATCTAGGGTGCTACTTTCAAAAAACGTAATCCCTCCATAGGTACCTCCATTCAAGTACATCTGCATCATTTTTGCCAAGTCATTAGCATTAGAAAAAACGCCCGCATGACCTCCTATTCCTCCCATCATAGCCGCCCCTTGATCATGAACATATCCATGAATAAGCTGGTACCTAAAATACTTGTCGTATTCCGTAGGCACTATTTGCCATGAAGGAAATCGCTCTAAAGGATGGTATCCCATACTATAGGATCCTAGCGGTTTGTAGTACATGTCTTGGGTTAGGACAGAAAGGGGTTTTCTGTAGTGATTCTCTACAAGCTTTTTAAGCAAGTAGTAACCCAAATCGGAGTATTTATACTTCTTTGCTCCCATGGGGCTATTGTAAATAGCTTGATAAATAGAATCCGTATAATCTCGGGTAATGAATAAATGGTCTGCTACCTGTAAGGGATACTCAGCAGATCGTTGGGTTTGATATATTAATGTATCAGGGCTTTGGTCCACCAAGGTGTTTAGGTAGAAGGGGATCCAGGCTTCTAGCCCTGCTTGGTGAGCCATCATCTCTCGTATGGTAACATTTGCTTTATTGGTTCCTCCCACCTCTGGTAAATAAGTGGCCAAAGGCATGTCTAAATCAATTACACCTGATTCATACATCTCCATGATTAAAGGCATCGTAGCGCTTATTTTGGTAATAGAGGCCACGTCATACAAATCGTAGTTGGTCACTTTAGATTTTTTTTCGTAGGTGTGAAAACCAAATGATTTTTGATAAAAGACTACACCATCCTTAGCGATTAACACCTGAGCGCCTGGGGTTGCCCCATCAGAAATCGCGTAATTAACAATGGAATCTATTGGGGCAAAATGGACTCTTTCTATCCCTATTTCTTCGGGATAACCGTATTTAAGTCGGTTGATTTGACCCGTCTTTAAACCATACCCATTGTCCAGTAAATCAGAGACAGAAACGGGCAGTCGTCCTCTCGCAGAAAGTGCTCCAAATACAATTTGAGCTACCCCCCTCTCTGCATCCGGGTGATTTTGGTAGCCAATAACAATAGCCTGTGCATCACTGACAGAAGGCTGGTCTTTAAGCCCATAGGGGTTCGCAAAATGAGCCAATATGTATTTGTTTTGAAGTGCAAGCTTCTTAAGAAATCGCTTTTGTGATTTAGCGTATTTATAATTTTTCCATGGGCTTGCATTGGAAGAGTAATAAGCCACAATTACCTTATCAAAATCAGAGAGTTCAGAAAGCAAAGTATTCTCTAAACCCGGTTGAAATGAAAATTCAGTAATGGGCATGTACTCTTTACATGTTTTGGAAAAAACGTCTGAAACTTCTTCCCCCATGGTAATCAAGGCAATCTTAGATTGGGTCTCTACTATGGGGAGTGTTTTGTCTTTATTGCTTATCACGGTTGCAGCAGCCTCAAATAATTTTTTATTGAGGACCTCATCCTGGGTCGTATTTAAATCCTCCACTATATTTTGAGCAGAAACCACAGGTGTTTTAGCTAGACCCATCCAGTATTTAGCCCTCAATATCTTGCGAACTCTATCTTCTATTTCTGCCCAAGTAATCAGACTGTCCCTTACGGCCTCCTCTATCTTTTTCTTTGCAGTGGGCACATCCTCAGAAAACAAAAGAATATCATTTCCAGCAACTAAAGCAATGGCATCCACCTCACCAGGCTTGTATAAAGAAGAGACTCCCTTCATATTTAAGGCATCTGTAAAAATGAGGCCTTTGAAGTTATAATTTGTTTTTAACCATTGGTGCACGGCAATGGGACTTAAAGAAGTCGGGGTTCCGTCATCTATTGCTGGAATATTGAGATGGGCAACCATCACAGAACCCAACCCTCTAGGAATAAGGTATTCGTAGGGCTTAAGGTCTATATTTTTAATTCTTTCTGCAGATTGTGTCACCGTAGGCAAGGTCTTATGAGAATCCGCATCAGTATCTCCATGACCTGGGAAGTGCTTTGCACAAGCCAACACACCACCATCTTGTAAACCCTGCATGATCCACCTGGCTTTGTGACTCACGTCTTCTGGGTTTTCTCCCAAGGCTCTAGCGTTGATTATGGGATTGTCAGGATTGGTATTGACATCTACAACGGGCGAAAAGGATACGTGAACCCCCATCCTCTTGCAGTGGACTGCCATTCGCAGGCCCATTTGATACAACAAAGCAGAATCTTGGACTGCACCAGCGGTCAAAGCCCATGGAAACGCAAAAGTTGAATCTAACCTCATATCAAGTCCCCACTCGGCATCCATGCCAATCATGAGCGGAATGCCTGACATTTTTTGATAAGTATTAGTCAATCGAGCCTGTCGGACAGGGCCACCTTGAAAAAAAATCAAGCCACCAAGGGCTTCCTTTTTTATCAGTTTTTGTATTTCAGCCACATGAGCCTCTCCCTTGTTAGAATAGGCCGCCACCATAAAGAGTTGGCCTAGTTTTTCATTATTATCAAGAGTTAATAAAACACTATCTGCCCAGGCTTTTGACCTCGAATCATCAAATACAGGTTGAGCAGAAATAGAGATTCCCAAGACGAAAAAAAGAAAAAGGGGCAGGAATCGTAAGAGCTTGTTGTAAATCATATAGATAGGACGCAAAAAGAGCGATAAAATTTCATCAAAATTGATTAAAATAAAGGACTTATCAAATCTTTAACCAAACGAACTTTTAAACCCCACAATGTTGCGTTATATTTGTTTTAAAGGAACGTAAAAATGGCTTTATTCCAATTTTTTAGGAGGGAAAAACCGAGACAGTTTGATCACAAACCCCGGTACTATGATGAAAGAAAGGAACGTCTAGATAAATTGATGGCGGATTCTACTCAACCTAAAACAGGAGAAGACTATAGAGAACACCTAAGACAGGGTTGGGCAAAAAGCAGAAGACCCAGAACGTCAGCCAATTATTCTCCACTCAGAGTCATTGGATTGGTAGTCCTTTTGATTGCGCTCCTTAGATATTTTTTCTTCTAGCCAAATCATTTCATGCCAAATATTATTCATCTACTTCCGGATCACGTCGCCAACCAAATAGCGGCTGGAGAAGTAGTACAAAGGCCTGCATCTGCAGTCAAAGAACTTATTGAGAACAGTGTGGATGCTGGAGCTACAGAGATACAACTGATCGTGGTGGATTCTGGTAAAACCTTAATCCAAGTTATTGATAATGGCAGCGGCATGCCAGCAGAGGATTTAGAAAAATCTTTTGAAAGACATGCCACGAGTAAAATCTCATCTGCTGATGATTTATTTTCTATTCGTACCAAAGGTTTTAGAGGTGAAGCTCTCGCTTCTATAGCTGCGGTTGCACAGGTAGAGGTACTGAGTAGACCCGAGGAGGAAGACCATGGAATGTGTTTGAAGATAGAAGGAAGTCAAATCACCTCCAGAGAACCTGCTCCAGCTCCAGTAGGGACCAATTTTCAGGTCAAAAACTTATTCTACAACATCCCCGCTAGAAGGAATTTTTTAAAATCTAATGCGGTTGAGTTTAAGCATATCATTGACGAATTTGAACATGTGGCGCTTGCACATCCCAATATTCACTTTACGCTTCTGCACAATGGTTCAGAAATCATGAATCTACCCGAGGCAGTTCTAAGGCAAAGAATTTCTGGAATATTTGGAAAAAAATATAACGAGAGATTAGTTCCGGTAGAGGAGCATACAGATGTCGTATCCGTTTCGGGATTTATTATTAAACCTGAATTCGCAAAAAAAACCCGAGGCGACCAATTCTTTTTTGTCAATGACAGATTTATAAAAAACGGCTATTTGCACCATGCGGTTTCTGCAGCCTTTGAAGGCTTGGTATCCCACGGAGTTCACCCAGGCTATTTTCTGTTTTTGACCCTAGACCCTCAGCGAATTGATGTAAACATTCACCCAACAAAAACCGAGGTGAAGTTTGAGGATGAAAAAGTGATTTATGCAATGCTTAGGTCTGCAATCAAGCATAGTTTGGGTCAGTTCAACATATCACCTTCCCTAGATTTTGATTCAGAAATTCAATTGAGCGTGCCTCCCTTGACAAAGGGTCAAAATATTAATCCACCCATCATAGAGGTAGATCCCAACTTTAACCCGTTTGCAGAAGATTCGCAAAAAGCTCCAAAAACCTACAGTGGATATCAACCACCAGCCGCTCCACCCTCTGCAGGTAGCACCTATGAATGGACTCAACTGTCCACACAAGCAGAAGAAGAAGCTCCAGTAGAGAAGAACCCGGAGGTTTGTATTCAACTCAACAAGAATTACATCCTTTCTCCCCTTAAGTCCGGTATGGCCATTATCCATCAACAAAGGGCTCATGAAAGAATTCTATATGAAGACTACCTCAATAAACTAGAGGGAGGTACCGCAGCATCCCAGCAGATGCTTTTTCCCATACAAATGATACTCAGTCCCGCGGATGCACCTATATTACTAGAACAAATAGATATATTGAGGGGGATGGGATTTGACATTGAACCCTTTGGGCACAACGGTGTTGTTATTCAAGGAATTCCACTAAATATGAAGGATTCAGAAATTGAGTCCTCCTTGGAACAACTCATAGAAGATGCTAAAAACTTTAGATCTGAATTTTCCTTGGCCCCTCAGGATTGGATGGCCAAAAACTTTGCACGGAGTGGCGCTATAAAATCCGGAGTTGCGTTAGAAAAAGAAGAAATGTTACATTTAATCCATCAATTATTTGCTTGTTCTATGCCTATGATGGGAATAGACGCCAAACCTACATTGATACACATAGAAGGCGATGAACTCTCAAAGAGATTTGCCTAAACACTGTTAACACCACTCATTATGCAATATAGACCTCAGTCTTTTAGTTTGTTGCCGTCCGTTATTAAGAACCTTTTGATTATCAATATTCTAGCCTTTATTGGTGCCTTGGGGTTTGGAAATATGTTTGGATATGATGTCAATGGAAATTGGGGTCTCTACCTTCCCTTTATCTCTCCAGAATTTAACCCTTTCCAGCTAGTTACTCATATGTTTTTACACAGCACTCAGAACTTTTCTCATTTGTTCTTTAATATGTTTGCTCTGTGGATGTTTGGTAATTCATTAGAAAATCTTTGGGGGGGTAAGCGTTTTTTAATTTTCTTCTTTGTGACCGGCCTTGGCGCTGCCCTTTGTCATTCTTTGGTAAACTATTATGAGTACACCCAAGTAATTCAGAATTTAACAACCGAATCCATTGAGATGGTAAAGGCTGAAGGAAGATCCATTCTCCAATCCGGTCAAAACTACACGGACTACAGTATGGGAATGCTCAATAGATTGATCAATATTCCTACTGTTGGAGCCTCTGGTGCCGTGTTTGGAGTGCTTATGGGATTTGGCATGATGTACCCCAATGTTCGCATCTACTTATACTTTGCCATTCCTGTAAAGGCCAAGTGGTTTGTTTTGGGCTATGGACTGTTAGAATTTGTATCCGGTGTAAGCCAATCACAATCAAACATTGCCCACTTTGCTCACCTAGGTGGAATGTTATTTGGGTATCTCTTGATTAGATATTGGAAAAAAAATGAATTTAGAACCCTTTAGGTTTCGCAATAATCAACTCCACTAATGGCAGGAATAAGAGATACCATTTCTAATGAATTTTCTAAGGGAAATTACCTGACTAAGGTCCTATTGATACTAATTGGAGTATTTTTATTCCAAACCATTATGGGCGTGGTCAGCGCTCTTACTCAAACAGAGCTCACTTACTACATAGAAAAGTACACCTATCTTCCGAGCGATATCAATGTCTTTATTTTTAGGCCATGGACCCTTTTTACCTATATGTTTTTTCATGTAGGCTTTTATCACATTCTCTTTAATGCCTTAATTCTATTTTTTACTGGAAGAATCTTTGTAGACTTCCTAAATGAAAAGAGGTTTTTAGGAACCTTTGTTCTTGGAGGGCTTGCTGGGGGCTTATTATTTGTATTAAGTTATAATATATTCCCCTTGTTTGAGGGCTCTAAACCTCCCTTAGTAGGAGCCTCTGCTGGGGTAATGGCTATAGTCATTGCTACTGCGGCATACGCCCCAAATATGCCTGTAAAATTGTTCTTTGTTTTGCAGGTAAAGCTGTGGCAAGTTGCCGCATTATTTTTGATCATGGATTTGGTGAATTTGCCTGTAAGCAACCCAGGTGGTCACATTGCCCACCTAGGAGGAGCTGCCATGGGATATTTAATTGTCAAGCAACTTGCAAAGGGAAAAGATTGGTCTATGGGCTTTTTTGAATATGTCCAATCCGCATTTTCTTGGATGGAAAAAAGACCTACGTTAAAGACCGTACACAAGAACAAAACACAAAAAAAATATGCTAACCAACAACCCAAGGCCTCTGGTTCAGGAGATCAGGAACAACTGGATAGAATATTAGAGAAGATTCAAAAGTCAGGATATGACAAACTATCTAAGGAAGAAAAGGAGTTTTTATTCAAATTCGGAAAGCAATAAAACCGCTCGAGAATGAAAAGTAAAAACAAAAGGTCCTGGCTATTTCGTCCCCTGTACCTTCTCAACAGTTTCGCAGCCTTTGCGTTGCTAATCTCCTATCTATCCTATTTTGTAAGCCCTGAGTACTTTTCTTGGATTGCTGTGATTTCTTTGGGACATCCTTTATTGGTCGCTGTAAATGCAGTCTTTGCCTTATTTTGGGGGGTTCAATTTAAAAGGTACTTCTTTACCTCTGCCCTTACTCTTGCGTTGGGCTGGACCTTTTTGGATTCCACCTATCAGTGGTCTGGTAAAACCCTAGACACTCGGGGCAGAAAAGACGCTCTATCGGTAATGACCTTTAACGTTAGATCTTACAATCAATACCAATTGGATGACAAAGACGGTCTACAAGAAAAGGTGGAGTCCTTTTTAGAGGAGGAAGCCCCCGATGTTTTGATGCTTCAAGAACATTTCACCTATCACCGGACACCCCTGTTTACTCATAATTACCAATACATTCCTGGGGCTGAGACCAATTCAAAATTCAGCTTGGGTATTGTTTCTCACTACCCTTTGCACAACCGAAGAAAAATAGAAATGGCCCATAGCCCATATGGCCATTTTATTACTGCAGATATGGTTTGGAATGGAGATACGATTAGACTTATTTGTACCCACCTCATGTCCAATCAATTAAACCCTAAGGACTATGAGGCCTTAAAGGATCTTGCACATAACAACGCAGAGGAAATAGAAAAGAGCACTTTAGATTTATTGGGGAGATTGCGTAAATATGGAACGATCAGGGCTGAGCAAATTCATTCGGTTAGAGCCGAAATTCAAAAAAGCCCCTTCCCTGTAATTTTAGGCGGTGACTTTAATGACCCTCCTTCTTCGTATCCATACCAGCAAATTAATAGAGAATTAGCAGATGCTTTTAGGGCCGCGGGTAGAGGTCTAGAAAAGACGTATAGAATGATACCTATACCGTTGCGAATTGATCATCTCTTCTTTTCGGAAGCCCACCTAAACGCTTGGAATTACAAGGTTCACAAGGTGGATTTCTCTGATCACTACCCCGTAACCGCAGACTTTACAAACGTAGAATAACCTTTTAGGGAGTCTTTACCACTCTTTTGAGAGTGAGTAAATTAAGTGCGTTGGGCTCTAATCCAGTGAGGTTATTCGGAAAAACTCTCACCACTTGATCATAATACAAAGGCACAACAGGGGCGTAAAACATCACAATACTATCTAAAGATCTATATAAACTTTCTCTTGTGGAAGGGTTGGATTCTGATCGTGAAACCACATAAATGGAGTCAAAAACAGGATCAGAAAAATGAGTATAGTTAGGCCCGTTTGGAGCTGCGTTTTGACTGTAAAATAGACTTAAATAATTTTCTGCATCCGGGTAATCAGCAATCCATGAAGCTCTAAAAAAGGAAAGTCCTCCAGCAGCCTTCTTTTCTCTTAGGGTACTCGGTGGTAAAACCTCTACTCGTAAATCAATTCCCAAAGCACTCAATTGCCCTTGAATATATTCACATAAGTCCAGATAATTACTCGTGGTGTAAAGAGCTATGGGGGGCAATCCTCTTCCATCTGGAAAACCAGCTTCTGCAAGGAGTTCAGAGGCTCGTTTGGGATCATAGGAATAGCCTACTTCCCTTTGGTATCCGGGTAAACCTGCAGGAATAATGCCTCCCGTAGCAGGTTCCCCCACTCCATTCCTAAGAAATTTCATCATGGGACCTTTATCAAAACCCATATTGATAGCTTGTCTTATTTTTTTCTGATTAATTTCGGAAACATCCGGAATAAAAAATGCCAAATACTCGGTATTTAAATAGGGCGATTTTTGCAGTGTAAAGTGTTCTTGATGCTTGTCTTGTAATTCTCCTTCTGTGGTCAATAAATCATCCTTGTAGCTCGCATCCAGTCCACTAATTAAATCTTGTCTTCTGGACAAAAACTCCATATATGCAGATTGTTTATCGGGAATAAAGCTAATGACTACACTTTCTAAAAAAGGTAATCTTTTTCCATTCTCTATTTCAAAGTACATTGGGTTTTTACGCAAAATCATCACCTCATTATCAGCCCACACCTTGAGGTAAAAAGGCCCAGTACCAATGGGGTGAGAAGAAAAATCTCCCCTTTCTACAATTTCCTTGGGGACTACAGAGCAATACTTCATGGTCAATAATCCCAAGAAAGGAGCAAAGGGCTTTTTTAATTGTATGCGAAGGGTAGAACTGTCTACTGCATAAACAGTGTCTACACCTCCCATTACCCAAGCACCTGGTGCTGCAATTCGTGAATCGGCTAGCCTATACAGACTGTATACCACATCATGTGCAGCGACCAACCGGGTACTGTCCTTGCCAAAAGCGGGATCCTTGTGAAAGTAGACATCCTGCCTTAGAGAAAACTCATAGGTCCTTCCACTATCAGAAACCGTCCAAGATCTGGCAATAGACGGAATTACATTGAGCTCATCATCCATTTCTACCAGTCCATTAAAGAGCTGATGGGTGGCCCAAATATTAGATTGAACCCGAGCAAAGGCGGGATCCAAAGAGCTAATTCCAGAATATTCATTGTACCTAAACAAGGTATTGGGGTCCCTTTCAGGAGCCTGGGAACAGGAGATAAAAACAATGACTACAAGGCTAAGACCGATTTTCATGGAATGCATTTTTATTGCGCAATTCAAATATACACTCTTGTTTAGAGATTAAAGGCATAAGACCATAGCCTTTCGGCCGAAAGGCAACTTCCCACCACCATTGGGGTCGAATAAATCTTGAATTTGACCTATCTTTGCAGCCTATATCGCAGCACAGCTTGCGACCAAATAAAATAGATGAGGAATGGTAGAGACGCCTAAAGTAGCCTTTCACACCTTGGGATGTAAGTTGAATTTCTCCGAAACTTCGACCATAGCTCGAGATTTTGAAAACAAGGGTTTTGAAAAAGTAGATTTTAAACAACCTGCTGATGTGTATGTAATCAACACCTGTTCGGTTACAGAAAATGCTGATAAAGAAACCAAATCTCATATAAAAAATGCCCTCAAAGCCAATCCTGACGGGTTTGTTGTGATTGTAGGGTGCTATGCTCAACTTAAACCTGAAGAAATTGCCGCCATGAATGGTGTTGATATGGTTCTTGGAGCTACTGAAAAGTTTAATATCACCCAATACTTAGATGACCTTACCAAAAGAGATGAGGGAGTTGTTCACTCTTGTGAAATAGAAGAAGCCAATTCCTTTATTGGGTCCTACTCTGCAGGGGACAGAACCCGAGCCTTTTTAAAAGTTCAAGATGGATGTGACTATAAATGCACGTATTGTACCATTCCTCTCGCTCGTGGGATCTCCAGATCAGATACCCTAGAGAACGTCATGAATAATGCGAGAGAAATTTCCAAAAAAGGCATAAAAGAAATTGTACTTACCGGGGTAAACATAGGAGACTATGGAAAGGGTGAGTTTGGTAACAGACGTCATGAGCACACTTTTTTGGACCTAGTCCATTCCTTAGACACTGTAGAAGGCTTGGATAGATTGCGCATCAGCTCCATAGAACCTAATCTACTCAAAAATGAAACCATAGATTTTGTTTCTAAGAGTAAATACTTTGTTCCTCATTTCCATATTCCCTTGCAAAGTGGATCCAATGAGATCTTAAAAAATATGAAGCGCAGATATCAAAAAGAGCTTTATGCAGAAAGAGTTCAGGCTATTAAATCCGTGATGCCACATGCGTGCATTGGGGTGGATGTTATTGTGGGATTTCCAGGAGAAACTGAACAACACTTTTTGGAAACTTATAATTTTTTAAACGATTTAGACATTTCTTATTTGCATGTATTTACCTATTCAGAAAGGGTAAACACAGAAGCGGATGATATGGGGGGCGTCGTGCCCATCCCAGAGAGAAAAAAGAGAAATAAGATGTTAAGAGGTCTTTCTTCCAAAAAGCGTCACGCTTTTTACCATAGCCAGATAGGCAGCATTAGAAGGGTTTTGTTTGAGGCAGAAAACAAGGCAGGATACATACATGGATTCTCAGAAAACTACGTAAAAGTAAAATGGCCTTGGGACCCCTCATTAGTTAATACCGTTCATTTTATGAAGATTACAGAAATGGATTCCGATGGACTTATGCGAGGGGAAATGATCTCCAAACCCCTTAACGCCTAACCATTTTCAAATACTAAATCACCCTCTATGAACCTAGCCGAAATCGCCAAAAGCATAGGCGAGCTTGCTACCCAAGTAGGAATCTATATTGCAAAAGAACAAGCTCAATTAGCTCAAATAGAGGTAGAGACTAAATCTCTAAATAGCCTGGTGAGTTATGTAGATAAAACGGCAGAAGAACGCATTGTAAAAGGACTTAAAGCACTGATACCCCATGCAGGATTTATTGCAGAGGAAGGTACAGAATCACCCAGTGAATCAGATTATCAATGGATAGTAGACCCCTTGGATGGTACTACTAACTTCTTACACGGGTTGCCCATATTCTCTGTATCCATTGCATTAACCCATAAAAAGAAACCTGTAATTGGAGTGATTTATGAGGCTGGGCAAGGTGAACTCTTTGTTGCCTCTATGGGAAGCGGTGCTACACTTAATGGGAGCCCCATTCAGGTAACCAAAACACCGGCTCTACAAGATACTTTATTGGCAACCGGGTTTCCGTATTATGATTTTGACAAAATGGATGAGTACTTAAAACTACTCGCTTATCTCTTTAAAAACACAAGAGGTTTAAGAAGGCTTGGATCTGCAGCCACAGACTTAGCCTATGTAGCTTGTGGTCGGTTTGATGGCTTTTTTGAATATGGCCTTTCGCCTTGGGATGTAGCTGCCGGAGTGGTGCTTGTGGAGGAAGCAGGAGGAGTTGTTACCGAATTTTCTGGAGGTAACGACCCTATTTTTGGCCAAACCATTTGGGCTTCTAATCCTCACATCGCACCCAGTGTAAATTTTACAGGTCTTTTTTAGAAATTGGGCTTAAGCATGTATTTGCTATAGAAGTCATTAATAATATCCACTGCTTCTACCGGGGTGTCCACCAGGTGAATTAAATCCATATCCTTCTCGCTTATGGTTTGGAACTGATCCCTAAGGGTGCTCTTAATCCAATCCAATAGGCCTCTCCAAAAGTCTCTCCCCATAAGAATGATGGGGAATTCCCCTATTTTTTGGGTTTGAATTAAGGTCAAGGATTCAAAGAGTTCATCCAGGGTTCCAAATCCCCCAGGTAAAACAATAAAACCTTGTGAATACTTTACAAACATGACCTTTCTAACAAAGAAATAGTCAAAATTCAAATTTTTATCATGATCAATATAGGGGTTGGGCATTTGCTCAAAGGGTAGTTCGATATTGAGTCCTACTGATTTTCCCTTTCCTCTTTTAGCCCCTTTATTGCCTGCCTCCATAATTCCAGGACCACCTCCTGTGATTACGCCATAACCTTGTTGAGTCAAAGTATATGCTAGTTCTTCGGCTAGTCTGTAATGAGGGTGGGCAGGTTTTGTTCTAGCAGAACCAAAAATGGAGACACAGGGGCCAATTTTTCCGAGGTGGTCAAAACCATCAACAAATTCGGCCATTACCTTAAAAATTCCCCAAGAGTCATTGGTTTTAATTTCATTCCAATTCTTGGAGTCAAAGGCTTCTCTTATTTTGTCATCACTCATGATAATTCTAGTTTTAAAAATTGACCGGTCTCACTTTGTGGGACCTCAGCAACCTGCTCTGGGGTTCCTTTACAGACAACAGTTCCTCCGTTCTTCCCTCCTTCGGGGCCTATGTCAACTACGTGATCAGCAAGCTTAATCACATCCATATTGTGTTCAATAATCAATATGGAGTTACCCCTTTCCACCAGCTTATCCAATACATCCATAAGGACTTTTACATCCTCAAAATGAAGACCCGTAGTAGGTTCATCCAATATATATAGAGTTTGACCTGTGTCTCTTTTACTGAGTTCTGTTGCGAGTTTTACACGCTGAGCCTCACCTCCGGAAAGGGTTGTAGACTGTTGTCCCAAAGTAATATACCCCAATCCCACATCTCTTAATGTTCTTACTTTTTGGAAAATTTTAGGAATGTGCTCAAAGAATTCTGCAGCTTCTTCTACAGACATATTTAAAACATCTGATATTGATTTACCCTTGTATCTTATCTCAAGGGTTTCTCTGTTAAATCGCTTTCCTTGGCACGTTTCACAGGGCACGTACACATCAGGTAAGAAATTCATTTCTATAACTCGTAAACCAGCTCCTTCACATGTTTCGCATCTTCCTCCTTTAACATTGAAACTAAAACGACCCGGTTTATATCCTCTTATTTTTGCTTCAGGAAGCTGAGAAAATAGGGTTCTAATATCACTGAGAACCCCGGTATAGGTTGCCGGATTTGACCTTGGGGTTCTTCCAATAGGGCTTTGGTCAATATCAATGACCTTATCTATATTTTTTATACCCTTTATGGACGTATAGGGCATTGGAATTTTCACACTCTTGTAAAAGTGCTTGCTCAATATTGGGTACAACGTTTCGTTTACCAGGGTTGATTTCCCACTCCCAGAAACTCCAGTAACGACCACTAGTTGCCCCAAGGGAAGGGTAAAATCAACATTCTTTAGGTTGTTTCCAGTAGCTCCCTTGAGTTCTATGGTTTTTCCATTGCCTTTGCGTCTGTGCTCAGGTACTTCTATCTTTTTTCTGCCACTGAGGTAATCCGAAGTCAAACCATCACTGGCAAGAATATCATCAAGATTTCCTTGGGCAATTATTTTACCTCCATGTATACCTGCGCCAGGTCCTATGTCATAAATGGCATCGGCGGCTTCTATCATATCCTTGTCATGCTCTACAACGATGACACTATTTCCTACGTTTTTGAGCTCAATAAGGCTATTGATTAGCTTTTGGTTATCCCGTTGGTGAAGACCTATACTGGGTTCGTCCAAAATATAAAGCACATTTACCAATTGAGAGCCAATCTGCGTAGCTAGCCTAATGCGCTGCGCCTCACCTCCGGAGAGCGTTTTTGCCGATCTATCAAGGCTTAAATACGTCAAACCTACATCTAACAAAAACCCGGTACGAGAGGTCAATTCTTTCAGAATTTCAACAGCAATCTTTTGCTGGTTAGAAGACATCTTTTGAGGAGCCGTTTCTAACCATCTAGAAAAGTCCAAAAGGCTCATTTGTGCAAGATCACTAATGTTGTGGTCAGCGATCTTGAAGAAATTAGCTTCCTTCTTGAGTCGGGACCCAGCACATGTGGGACATTGTACAGGGTTCATATAGGTGTCTGCCCATCTTTTTATGGATCGGCTGCTGCTCTCCTTACTTTGGTATTCAATAAACTTTGTAAGGCCCTCAAAATCCAAATGATACTTTCTGGTAACTCCTAGGTTTTTACTCTCCACCTCAAAGGTTTCTTTGGAACCGTTTAAGATGACATTTATCGCCTCCTTAGAGATGTCTTTTATGGGAGTATTCATATCAAACCCATGGCGCTTTCCAATAATCTCTAATTGATTAAAAATCCAGCTTCGCTTATATTCACCTAAAGGAGCTAGCCCACCTTTTTTTATGGAAGCTTTAGAATCGGGGATTAGTTTTTCCAGGTCCACCACATTTACCTGCCCCAGTCCATTACAGGATTCACAGGCGCCCTTGGGAGAGTTAAATGAAAAGCTATTGGGCTCTGGATCGGGATAGGCTATACCCGTTGAGGGACACATCAAGTGCCTAGAAAAAAACTGGGGCTTATCCCCTCCCATTTCCAACACCGTCATAATGCCCTTTCCGTGTTTCATTGCAGTCTCTATGCTCTGCTTTAACCTGGAGATGGATTCTGGCTCAACCACCACTCTGTCTATAACAATTTCTATGTCATGGGTTTTGTATCTATCCAGCCTAAATCCTCGGGTAATCTCTATGATTTCTCCATTGACACGAGCTCTCAAAAAGCCTTGTTTTGATATTTGCTCAAAAAGTTCTCGGTAATGACCTTTTCTAGACCGCACCACGGGTGCAAGTAGCGAAATTCGCTTTCCCTTAAAGCGTTGCATGATCAGGTCAACAATCTGGTCATCTGTATAGCTGACCATTTTCTCACCGGTATTATAAGAGTAGGCGGTAGACGCTCTAGCAAACAACAACCTTAGGAAATCGTAGATTTCTGTAACGGTTCCCACCGTAGATCTAGGGTTTCTGGAGGTGGTCTTTTGTTCTATAGAAATCACGGGACTTAACCCATTAATTTTATCTACATCTGGACGGTCCAAGCCCCCTAAAAACTGTCTGGCATATGCAGAAAAAGTTTCTACATATCGCCTCTGGCCTTCTGCATAGATAGTATCAAAAGCAAGAGATGACTTTCCACTTCCGCTAAGGCCGGTAATGACGACCAATTCATTTCTGGGAATGGTAACGTCTATATTTTTTAGATTGTGCACTCTAGCACCGTAAACCTCTAAGGTTTCCTTTTCTAAATCTGTTGGAACTTCCGTCATGCTCTCTCTATCGCTCAATATTACTAGTCTTCTTGATATATTCCACGATACCCTGGTTTGGGTATCTCAATGACATAGGACTTTCCCTTGGTGTTGGTCAAGTAGTGATCCCTTAACCATGGATTGTGATATTTCAAGGTTTTATAGGACATATCATAGGCAGATGCAAAGTCCGCAAAATGCTCTACACTACTATCCAATACAATCGTTGTGGTGGGAATGGGTTTGTACAAATCACTCTCCCTAAGGTTAAAACCGTAACTCTTGGGGTTTTCTATAATCTCTTTTACGGCAATGATTCTAAATACATATCTACCGGTTTCTGCATTGAGCAAAAGATCGTAGTAATTATCTGTTTTTTGACGCTTCAATTGTTTCTCTACACCGTTTATTCCCATATTATAGGCCGCTGCTGCAAGGGTCCAAGAACCCAATCTTTCCTTGGCCTCAAGGAGGTAATCACAGGCTGCTTCTGTACTTTTTTCTAGGTGATATCTCTCATCTACCTCTTCATTGACTTCCAATCCTCTCTCCTTTGCTGTTGGCTTCATGATTTGCCACATACCTGTAGCACCTGCAGGAGAAACCACATGAGTCAAGCCGGATTCTATAACCGCCAAGTATTTAAAATCTTCGGGGACTCCCTTTTCTTTGAGAATAGGTTCAATAACCGGAAAATACTTAGCAGTTCTTTTAAACATTAGCAGTCCATTGGATTGCCAATAGGTATTTACGAGGAGTTCTTTGTCCATGCGCTCATAGACATCAGGGTCAGACAAGGGGATTTTTTCTCCAGCAAAGGTCAAATCAGTTGGAATAGAAAGTGCATATACTCCATAGTCTTCATGGAATTCAGATTTGTACTCTGTATCCATATTGTAATCTCTTGTAGAACTAATTCCTAAGAAAATCATGAGTCCTCCGGCAACAAATGAGATCAGCATGGGAACAATTTTTTTCATGGGTACCATTTAAACGTTAAAAGGGGTCTCTAGTTCTTTGAACAAGGGAGCTTGTTTGTCTTTTTCTGAAGTTAAAATACTCATTCCCTCTAAAGGCCACTGTATATTCAAGTCTGTGTCATTCCAAAGAACGGAACCCTCACTTTCTTTGTTGTAAACCTGTGTGCATTTGTAGGCAAAAATGGTTTGATCTTCTAGAGTCACAAATCCATGAGCAAACCCTGGAGGAACCCAAAACATTTTTTTATTTTTTTCTGACAAATGAACCCCGTGATAATGACCATAGGTAGGGGAGTTCTTTCTAATATCAACCGCAACATCCCAAACGGATCCCTTGATTACCCTTACCAATTTTCCCTGGTCAAAGGGCGGGGCCTGAAAATGCAAACCTCGCAAGACTCCACTTTGAGAAAGACTTTGATTGTCCTGAATAAAGACATCTGGTATGCCTGCTTCTGCAAAGACAGGGGCGTTATACGATTCAAAAAAATGACCTCTGTCATCTTCAAAAACTCGTGGTTGTATCTCTACCAACCCCTCTATTTTGGTTTTAATAATCTGCATCTTACAAAGATACATTTCCTAAGTCATTAATGCGTGGTTGGAATGGATTTATAGATTTCTATCAGGGCTGATTAACCCTTTTACAACACGCCTATTTTAATGCCTTATTCCATGATAAGTTGGTACAAAGGGCAGACTGTAGGTGAATTCCAAAAATCTTTTTTAATAATAATACTTAATGATATATGGCCATTGATTGATACTTTGGGCAGCACAACTTCTTTTCAATACAAAACTGGGAAATGGAAACCTATAAAAAGACAGCCGAAGAAGGAAACTTTGATTTCAGCTTTGGTTACGGCCAATCTAAAGTCTTTGGTAACTCAGAGGGGGGCGAACCAAGCAACGTCAAATAGCATTTCTATTACCATATACCCAAGTTAGGTGCTTTTTAGCAAAACTCCACAGAAAATAAAGAGGGTTAATCTCGCCTTTTATTGAGCAATTATCTTGACCACAGCCGTAGATCCTGATTTAGAAATCAAATGAACAAAGTAAAAACCAGAATCTAATATTAGATTCTCAGATTGACCCAAAAAATGGGATTCAATTACCTTTTGGCCCAAGGTGTTGTAAACCTCAAATCTCTGTAGCTCATCGCTAGAATCTTCTAGGGTAAAACGTCCAGAGGCCGAAGGGTTGGGGTAAATTACGGGGAGAGTTCCCAACCATTCTTCTACACCTATATTCTCGGGTACCAATTCAATAAATAAATTTTGATTTTGTCCACTAACCCACGTCACCGGCATCTCATAGGTTTCGTATCCTGGATGCTGTATCAACAGAGTATCTGCACTGGTAAGTGTATTTCCAATTATGAATTCCCCCAATAAATCCGAATTCACGAATTCTCCAGAATTGGTGAAATTAATACCTACTATGGGCAAGGGGTTTCCGGTTACAGAATCCACTACCATGCCGCTAAATCTAGAGGCGCGCACATAAGGAGAAGAAAGAACAAAAAGACCCGCCTCAATATCTGTAGAAAGTATTAAACCGGAAGGAAGATAAGGGTAGGCTCCCCAACTTCCATTGTAGGTATTTCCATTAAAGGCGGAGTGGTCATAATACCCTACTTCTACCATATTATTTGGATACTCCGCATCTACTATTTGCAAGCCACTTGTATAATATGAGGTAACTAGAAAATCACCGTAAACATGAGTGTTATGGGGTATTACATCATTGCCATAGGAACTTTGAAGTCTGTCCAATTCTGTAATATTAGACAAGTTGGTAACATCATATGAAGCCACAAAGGCATTGGGTTTTTCGTCTGTGGTATAAACGGTTTTTCCATCATCAGAAACCCAACAGTTGTGGGTAAATGAACTTGGCGTGGTAATAGACCCCATAGTTGTGGGATTGGACTTATTGGAGACATTTATGGCGTATAGATTTCCAGCTAATATTCCACCTCCCCACAAGGTATCCCCTCTAACCATTCCATCGTGCAGGTATTGATCATCCCACATTCCAAGATAGGTCGGATTCATTGGATCAACGGTAACATCAAATAAGAGAGCTCCACCATTCTTAATATCGGCTCCAAAAATATACATGATGCCATTTTCATCTATGTATAGATTGTGTGATCGCGTGTAAAAGTAAAACACGGAGCTATCCGCCTCGGGCACCATGGGAAAGAAATTGGTATAGGTGGGAGTCGCATCCATATCATCTAAATCCACAATCAAGATTCCATCAGAAGTTCCACTGTAGGAATCGTGAATCACATAGGCATGATTGCCCCAAGTCTTAATATCTCTCCATACGGAGAAGGCTCCCGAAATTTCAAAAACCTCAGTAGGGGATGATGGTGTGGAAAGATCCACAACGCTAAAGGAGGCTCTTGTACCTACGAGGGCATATTCTGTACCCGCAGAATCAACGTAACCCCAAACATCAGAAAGTTCTGTGTTTCCATAACCAAGGTGCCCAACCTTATTCATGTTTAGACTGTCTTGACCATAACTCAATGTGGATGCCATGGCAAACAACAGGAACGTAAAATGTTTTTTCATCATATGAGAACTAAAGAGCTCAATTTAAAATAGAGAGGCCTGTTCTCCAGGTTCTCCGGGGTTAGGATCTTCTGTCTTTGGATTTATTTCCGAAGATTCTTTTGGTGAGGGTACCATTGAATTATCCTCTTTAGCCGCGAACGAATCCGAATTAGACAAAACCTCTTTGACTTCTTCTGCAGTGACCGGTTCAGGCATCTTGGGTTCAATTAAAATCATTTTTCTAACCGAGTAGCTAGTCAATTGGTTTCCAAGTGCCTTCATTCCTTTAACGGAAATAAAGTCCACAAGGTTGGTCAACTCATCTTCTCTTTGTTTTCCCTTCTCCTTCCGGAAAGTGATTTCGACCTCAGGCACAGGGTGGTAGCTAGCCAGTTCGAGTTTTGAACCTTCGGTTTCAGAGATAAACAATTCCTTTTTGCCCAAGTTGAGTTCTGGGATAAATCGCTTGACGAAATATTTGGATTTGGAACCTTCCCAATATACAATGGATAATGCTCTATTGGGATCATACTTTTCTATGATGATCATATCCTCATCAAAATGTGTGGCCAAATCAAATCCCACCAATTTATAATGGCCCGAGCTCATAACTGTCAAGATAACATCTTCTCCTCTAAAAGAACCCAAAAGTCGCCCCCTACCGTCTGCATTAAGCCGCTTTACAGTGGAATCATACCAAATCTTTCTAGGGGCTAGTGTTGATACTCCTTTCTCCTTGATTTCTATTTTCTTAATGGGGTTTTTGGAGAGTATATTACCTTTAGAAGACCTCCCTTTTATGGCTAATTCCATAAAATCAAAATCCATTCTCAGTTTTTTGAGCTTGGCCAAGGGCTTAAAGTAAGCGGTAACACTTTCTGCCTCACCATTGGGGTTAGCGGTAAAGTACATCATTTTGGTTCCCTTGGTTCCTTGGGTCAAATCGTATTCACGTTCACGTGTAACGGAGGTGACATTGAATCTCTTAATGTAGGTCACCTGTGTTGCTCCATCAATATAGGCCATATTGTAAATAGTGCGCTTGTCGCCTTTTTTAAAAACGGCTATATGGACAATGTCTTTTCCTACATATACCTTGGCTCCTACCTTGACCACTTGCATAACCCCATCCTTTCGGAAGATTATTATATCGTCAATATCTGAACAATCCGAGACAAATTCTTCTTTCTTTAAGCTGGTTCCAATAAATCCTTCGGCCCTGTTTACATAGAGCTTTTCGTTGGCTATTGCCACCTTAGAAGCCACAATATCATCAAAGATTCTAATCTCTGTTTTGCGCTCCCTACCCTTTCCGAACTTTTCTTTGAGTTCTTTAAAGTAATTCACGGCGTGATCCACCAAGTGGGCCAGTTTGTCTTTGACTCCTTGTATTTTTCCTTCTAGGGATTGGATCTGATCATCTGCCTTGTTGGAGTCAAACTTAGAAATACGCTTGATACGAATTTCCGTAAGTCGCACAATATCATTTTCGGTTACTTCCCTTAGAAGGTGACCTATGTGTGGCTTGAGTCCTTCCCAGATAAAATCAAGAACCTCTTCCCATGTTTCGGCATCCTCTATAAGTCTATAGATCTTCTTTTCGATGAAAACCCTTTCTAGGGAAGCAAAGTGCCACTGCTCCTGTAATTCATCCAACTGTACTTGAAGCTCCTGCCTCAGCATCTCTAAGGTATGCTCTGTTGAGAGTCTCAACAAATCAGAAATCCCAACAAACATGGGCTTATCCTCGTGTACTACAACCGCTTGGGGCGCTACAGAAGTCTCACATGCCGTAAAAGCATACAAGGCATCAATGGTTTTGTCTGGAGACAAACCGGTAGGGAGATATATGAGAATCTCTACAAACTCCGCAGTGTTGTCTTCTATTTTTTTTATTTTGATTTTCCCTCTGTCATTGGCCTTGAGTATTGAGTCAATCAAAGATTGAGTGGTCGTTCCAAAAGGGATTTCAGTTATGGATAAGGTCTTTGAATCTACTTGATTAATCTTTGCTCTTATGCGAACCCTAGATCCTTTAGAACCATTGTTATACATGGAGAAATCAGCGATTCCTCCCGTAGGAAAATCAGGTACCAACTCTACATTTTTTCCTTTGAGTATTTTGATGCTTGCATCAATTAATTCAATGAAGTTGTGAGGAAGGATTCGAGTACTTAACCCGACAGCAATCCCTTCTACTCCCTGTGCCAAAAGCAATGGGAATTTCATGGGAAGGTTGATAGGTTCTTTGCCTCGACCATCATATGAGGATTGCCAATGAGTAATCTTGTGGTTGTAAGCAACCGCATGAGCAAACTTGGTCAAACGAGCTTCTATATATCTAGGAGCCGCTGCACTATCGCCTGTGAGAATATTCCCCCAGTTTCCTTGAGGATCGATTAGCAAGTCCTTTTGCCCCAATTGGACCAAAGCATCTCCAATAGAAGCATCTCCATGAGGATGATACTTCATGGTATGTCCAATTACATTGGCAACTTTGTGGTACCTGCCATCGTCCATCTCCTTTAAGGAGTGTAACAATCTTCTTTGAACAGGCTTTAATCCATCGTTTAGGGCGGGAACAGCTCTTTCTAGGATTACGTAACTCGCGTAGTCCAAAAAGTAATTTTGATACATTCCAGACACACGGGTAATCGTGGGCTGGGCATCGTTATTTGGGTCTGAATTGGGCGTATGGTTGTCTTCCATGAAGTACGCTTCGTAATATTTTTATCAAGCCAAAAAGCTTGATTATTTATTTGAATTATTTTTTGTCAATGTATTTCTAAGGGATCTTTCCAAATCCAAAGCCTCCTTTGAGTTGAGATAAGATATAGAGTATTTAAAGGACTTAACCCCCTTGTCCTTACTACTGATCCTAATGGTCAATCGCCTTCTCAAGGGCCATTTAGAAATTTTAAAACTCTGGAGCTTATATTTCGGCAATTCTATGTGCTTGTACATGGATCCCGAAAACTTCATTAAAACAGGTTCCTTATTGGTAATGATGAGAACTTCGCCATCCGAATCATAAATAAATACTGGCAAGCCCCTGTAAATCATAAAGGCGACTCCAATCACAGATAGAGTAGAAAGCCTCCAAGACCCAGAACCTATGGAGCCATCTATTTGAGATACTACCAAATCAAAAATCACCAGCAAAACCAATAGAACATACAGGTAAACAAAATTTGAATACTTAGCTAACGTATTGATTCTCATTTTTCTATGATTTCGTTTTCTTCTTCCTCCGTTATATCCTTTTCTACCCTGAGATTATCTATTATAAATTCTTGTCTCTCTTGCGTGTTTTTACCCATGTAAAAGTCAAGGAGCTGATCAATGGTAGCATCTCTACCCAACATAACAGGTTCTAGCCTTATATCTTTAGAGATAAAGTGTTTGAACTCACTAGGAGAAATCTCACCAAGCCCCTTAAAACGTGTGATTTCCGGTTTTCCGGTTAAAGCGACCAAGGCAGCTCTTTTTTCTTCTGGGCTGTAACAGTATCGAGTTTCCTTCTTATTTCTTACCCTAAAGAGTGGTGTTTGAAGAATATACAAATGCCCTTCTTTTACCAATTCTGGGAAAAACTGCAGAAAAAAGGTAATGAGAAGCAATCTAATATGCATTCCATCCACATCGGCATCAGTTGCAATAACTACATTATTATATCTCAAATCATCTAAGCCATCCTCTATATTAAGTGCCGCTTGTAACAGGTTAAATTCCTCATTTTCATACACCACTTTTTTGGTTAAGCCATAGCAATTCAAAGGTTTACCCTTAAGCGAAAAAACCGCTTGGGTCTTTACGTCCCTACTTTTGGTAATGGATCCAGAGGCAGAATCACCCTCTGTTATAAACAAGGTAGTCTCTAATCTTCTGTCGTTTTTAAGATCGTTGTAATGAACCTTGCAATCTCTTAGCTTTCTATTGTGAAGACTAGCTTTTTTTGCTCGCTCACGTGCCAACTTTTTAATTCCCGAAAGTTCCTTTCTCTCCTTTTCTGCGCGCAGAATCTTTTTTTGAATGGCATCCGCCACCTTGGGATTCTTGTGCAGGAAGTTATCTAGCTTGGTCTTTAAAAAATCATTGATAAAGGTCCTCAGCGTTGGGCCGTCTGGCCCCATATCTGTAGAACCCAATTTGGTTTTGGTTTGAGACTCAAAAACGGGCTCCATAACCTTTACCGAAACGGCACCAATTACACTGGATCGTATGTCGGAAGCATCGTAATTCTTGGAGTAAAAATCTCGTATGGTCTTTACTAAAGCCTCTCTAAAAGCGGATAGGTGTGTACCCCCTTGGGTTGTGTGCTGACCATTTACAAAACTAAAATATTGCTCGCTCTGAGATTTTTCGGAATGAGACAGGGCTACTTCCATATCTTCTCCCTTGAGGTGAATGATTTCATGAAGGGTTTCTCCATCTATATTTGCCTCCAATAAATCCTTCAGGCCATTTTCAGAAAAATACTTCTCTCCGTTAAAATTAATGGTTAACCCAGGGTTTAGGTACACATAATTCCAAAGCATCTTGTCAATGTATTCATTGACAAAACGAAAATTAGTGAATATGGAAGGGTCTGGGTAAAAACTGATTTTTGTTCCCTTTCTCCCACTAGAGGGAATTACTTCATCGTCTTTTACCACATTACCCTCTGAGAACTCTGCCAATTTGGTCTCGCCATCCCTAAAGGATTGAACCACAAAGTTCTGAGACAATGCGTTGACTGCTTTGGTACCTACCCCATTGAGACCTACTGATTTTTTAAAGGCCTTGGAATCGTATTTTGCTCCTGTGTTAATTTTAGAAACACAGTCAATAACCTTTCCCAATGGAATTCCACGCCCGTAATCGCGAACGGTTACCCAGCCTTCCTTGATGCTAATATCAATGGTTTTACCCACGCCCATTACAAATTCATCAATAGAATTGTCAAGAATTTCCTTTACAAGAATATAGATTCCATCGTCTTGGGACGTTCCGTCTCCCAATTTCCCAATGTACATTCCGGGTCTCAGTCTGATGTGCTCTTTCCAATCTAGACTCCGGATATTGTCTTCTGTATAATTTTCCGCCATAAAGTGTCTGCTATCTCAAGATTTTAAAAGTAGAAAAAAGCCTCATTGGAAAACAACTTTTTAAAAAACGCTTTCCACAAGGTTTTTCACAATTTATCCACCATAAAAAAACCCAAATTTCTTTGGGCTTAATGAGGTTAAAATGAATTGTGAGGCTATGCACTACACATTAAATCTAAAGTGCATAACATCTCCATCCTTCACTATATAGTCCTTTCCTTCTACTCTTAGCTTTCCAGCCTCCTTTACAGCAGCCTCAGAACCCATAGATGAGAAATCGTCATAAGCAATTACTTCTGCTCTAATAAAACCTTTTTCAAAATCTGTGTGGATAACTCCAGCAGCTTGAGGAGCAGTAGACCCTACAGGTATGGTCCAGGCTCTCACCTCTTTTTCGCCTGCGGTAAAATACGTTTGTAGATCCAAAAGATTGTACGCAGATCTAATAACCTTGTTGACTCCAGCTTCTTTTAGCCCCATGTCCTCTAAAAACATCTCTCTCTCTTCAAAGCTGTCCAATTCTGTAATATCCGCCTCCGTTGCTGCTGCAATATGAAGAACCTCCGCTTTTTCAGAAGCTACAGCCGCTCGTACTTTTTCTACCCACTCGTTACCAGAAACGGCAGAACCCTCATCCACATTACACAAATACAAAACCGGTTTTGCCGTGAGCAACTGAGATTCTGCAATTAACGCTTCTTCAGATTCCGTGGCATCAAAAGAGCGAACACTCTGCCCTGCCTCTACATGTGCCACCAATCGAGTCATAAGATCCGCTTCCTTGGCCGCGTCCTTATTTCCTGTCTTGGCAATTTTTTTGGCCTTTTCTGCCTTTTTCTCCAAGGTCTCAAGATCTTTGAGCTGTAGCTCGAAATCAATTGTTTCTTTATCTCTCAAAGGATCAATGGATCCATCAACGTGGGTAATGTTATCGTCTTCAAAACAGCGCAAAACATGTATAATGGCATTGGTTTCTCTGATATTTCCCAAAAACTGATTTCCCAATCCTTCACCTTTACTCGCTCCCTTGACAAGGCCCGCGATATCTACAATCTCCACCACTGCAGGTTGTACGCGTTGGGGATTCACCAATTTTTCTAGATGAGCTAAACGCTCATCGGGAACCGATACCGTTCCTACATTAGGTTCTATGGTGCAAAAAGGAAAGTTTGCCGACTGAGCCTTTGCATTTGACAAACAATTAAACAAGGTTGATTTACCTACGTTGGGAAGACCTACGATTCCACATTTCATGAGCGCTGTATTTTGGAGCGCAAAGATAGATTCTTTTCATCAATTCTTAAAGGGAAGTATAATTGTGTTTTTTTTGACTTTAACTGGTTAAAAACTTGTTAACATATTGCCCACCATACCCCACAAAAACAAACTCAAAACAAATTAAATAGTTACTTTTGCTACTCATCCAATGATATGATTGACACTATGCAAAGCGTTCAGGAATTAGAGAGCACAGCTTCTCAAGTAAGAAGGGATATTGTTAGAATGGTTCACGCCGTTAGCTCCGGTCATCCGGGAGGGTCTCTGGGTTGTACAGACTACCTTGTTGCCCTTTACAATGGAATAATGAAGCACGATTCTTCCTTTAGTATGGATGGATCTGGAGAGGATTTATTTTTCCTTTCTAACGGTCATATCTCACCCGTGTTTTACAGTGTACTGGCAAGAGCTGGATACTTCCCAGTTTCTGAGTTGGCAACCTTTAGAAAAATTAACACGAGACTCCAAGGTCACCCTACCACACATGAAGGTTTACCTGGAGTACGAGTTGCTTCTGGATCTTTGGGACAAGGAATGTCAGTAGCCATTGGCGCAGCACTTTCTAAGAAACTCAACGGAGACAATGGTATTGTATATTCTCTTCACGGTGATGGAGAAATTCAAGAAGGTCAAATTTGGGAAGCAGCCATGTACGCCCCTCACAATAAAGTGGATAACCTCATTTGTACCATTGATGCCAATGGCCAACAAATAGATGGTTCTACAGACCAAGTACTCAACCTAGGAAGCATAGGAGATAAGTTCCAAGCCTTTGGATGGGACGTAATGGCTATTGCCGATGGAAATAATATGCAACAAGTTGTAGATGGACTCAATGAGGCCAAAAGCAGAACAGGAAAAGGCAAACCTATCTGTGTTATAATGAACACAGAAATGGGTGCTGGAGTTGATTTTATGATGGGATCTCATGCGTGGCATGGAATCGCTCCCAATGACGATCAATTGGCGGACGCTCTTTCTCAGTTGCCAGAGACCCTTGGAGATTACTAGAAATACGAGCATACTACTCCCTTAATGCATATCCGATATTACATATTTTTGGTATTTTCCTTTTTGAGTCTATCTGTGATGGCTCAACCCAAGCCTGATATACCCAAACGGGTAACCAGGATTCTCTTTGTTTTTGACGGTAGTCAAAGCATGTATGGAAGATGGGATTCTGGACCAAAAATAGATATTGCACAGCGCTTAATGACGGAGATGCTAGATTCATTAGGGCAACTGGATCAGAGTACCTTTCAATTAGCACTTAGGGTTTATGGCCATCAAAAACCTGTCCCTCCACAAGATTGTAATGATACTCGGTTAGAGGTAGGTTTTAGGTCTAATAACATCCCCAAAATCAAAAGAGTCCTCAAGAGCATACGACCAAAGGGAACCACTCCTATAGCTCGTTCCTTGAGTAGAGCTGCCAATGATTTCCCTCCCTGTGACAATTGTAGAAACATTATTATTTTAATCACGGACGGTGTAGAATCTTGTGATGAGGATCCTTGTGCCGTCTCTAGACAATTGCAGAAAAAAGGAATTATTCTCAAACCCTTTGTCATTGGTATCGGGCTTGATGACAATGCAAAAGAAAATTTTGAGTGTGTTGGGAATTATTACGATGCAGCAGATGAAGAAACCTTCGAAAAGGTATTGGATATAGTCATCTCTCAAGCCCTAGACAACACTTCTGCTCAGATAAATCTAATAGATCTCAATGAGAAATCCACCATAACCGACGTTCCGTATTCTCTTTACAATCACACCTCCCAAAAACCAGAGCAAAACCTTGTGCACACCTTCAATTACAAGGGGAATCCAGACACGGTTAAACTCGATCCACTCATTAAGTATGACCTTATGGTCTATACCGTTCCTCCCGTTCGATTGGATTCTATCCAAATCACACCTGGAATGCACAATCAAATTGGAGTAAGTGCACCCTTGGGCGCACTTGAACTCAAGCTTCCAGGAAGGAAAAAATCTGAAAAGGTCCTTTGCATTGTGAGAAAATCAGGAGAAATGCAGACCTTAAACGTTCAGGAATTCAATACCAACCAAAGATATATAGACGGCAAATATGATTTAGAAATCTTAACTCTACCTCGCATGATGCAGTATGGGGTTACTATAGACCAGAGACAAACCACAACCGTGGCCATTCCCCCTCCCGGAAACTTAAGTCTTCAGCTCCCAACCAATGGGTTTGGAGCCATATTTTCTGTAAACAAAGATGCCTTGGTTTGGGTTACTGACCTCAACACAGAATCCACTAGACAGAGTTTCAGTTTGCAACCCGGTAGATTTCAAATTATATATAGAGCCAAAAACGCTCAAAACACATATTACTCAAGATCCGAGGCCTTTACAATAACATCAGGTAGTACCACAATTTTGAAAATGAAATAGGATGACAAAGCACACAGATAGCGGAAAAAAAGACACAAGATCAGGATTTGGAGCCGGGCTCTCTGAACTCGGAAAGTCCAACACCAATGTAGTGGCCTTATGTGCCGACCTTACAGGTTCTTTAAAGATGAATGACTTTGCAGACAACCATCCTGATCGGTTTTTCCAAGTGGGTATTGCAGAAGCCAATATGATGGGTCTTGCGGCGGGTTTAACCATTGGTGGAAAAATTCCATTTACTGGGACCTTTGCTAACTTTTCTACAGGACGTGTTTACGACCAGATTAGACAATCCATTGCCTATTCAGATAAAAATGTAAAAATCTGTGCATCGCATGCCGGTTTGACTCTTGGAGAAGATGGCGCGACCCATCAAATCCTTGAGGACATAGGATTGATGAAGATGTTACCAGGGATGGTTGTTATAAATCCTTGTGATTTCAACCAAACCAAAGCGGCTACCATGGCCATAGCAGATTACCATGGTCCTGTATATCTTCGATTTGGAAGACCCAAAGTTGCCAACTTTACTCCGGAAGATCAAACTTTTGAAATAGGTAAGGGAATCACAATGAACGAGGGTTCTGACGTAACTATTATAGCCACTGGCCATTTGGTTTGGGAGGCTATTCAAGCTGCCGAAGCCCTAGAAGCCAAAGGAATATCCGCAGAAGTGATTAACATCCATACCATAAAGCCTTTGGACGTTGACATCATTCTTAAATCAGTTGCTAAGACAGGTTGTGTTGTCACCGCAGAAGAGCATCAAGTAAATGGAGGCTTAGGAGATAGCGTAGCTCAAGTTTTAGCCATGAATAACCCATCTCCACAAGAATGGGTAGCGGTGAATGATTCTTTTGGGGAGTCAGGGACCCCTGCCCAGTTAATGACTAAATATGGCCTTGATTCCGACGCTATTGTTAAAGCTTCAGAAAAGGTGATTTCTAGAAAATAAAGTTACTTTATTCTCTTCTGAGGCCACCCGTGGGTGGCCTCAGTCTTTTTTGTATTTTTCGTAAACACCAAACCTGGTTTGTCATTGAGAATCAATAAACTCCATCATAATGCTCTCCGCTCGCTTTTAGCACAAAGTATGATCTGATTTTCATGGATATTCAAATGCCCTTGTGGGATGGTTTTTTATCTACAGAGAAAATCCGTCAAGACTTTATGAATATAAACACACCCATCATTGCCTAAACGGCATATATTCAGGTAGAAACTATAGAGAGATCAAAGGAGGTTGGTAGGAACAACCTTTTAAGCAAACCCATGATTCCAGAATCTATTTACGAAGTACTCTTGGAGTTTCTTACCCCAGATACTTCTGAGTAATATGGTCTGCAGAAAAATCTTTTTCTGCCTGGAAAATTTCGTAGTGAAAAAGATCTAGCTTTTCCATTAGATGAGCCAAGGTCCATTGTTCGTTTTCTGAAGTATTACCGACCACAACCATTCCTACTTTTTCTATGTTTTGAATCACCCGAACAAATTCATTCCTACCTTCCTTAGAAATTCTGATTTGCTTGGCTCTTTTGTCATTGGGATCCGGAAACTCCTCGGCAAGGCCCTTAGTCACCAACCGTTTTATCACGTCCATACCTGATGGTATTTCATTGACGTTGGTAGTTATCAATGCGCTTTTGCCCATGCTTGGGACATACATCAAACTGGCCAAAAAAGAAAAATCATCCACACCCACCAAAGGAGAATCCTTGAGCGCATCCTTAATGTACATGCGTGCATATTTATTTAGCCTATACAGAAGAAAACTAATGTAGGCACGCGGATTCCCAAAACCCTTCATCAGAGTGCCTGCATCCATCGCTCCATTCTCCCTCATTACAACCTTTGACATGGGTTCTGTATGGGCAATGATCCACCTCCCAAAATCAGAAACATCATCTGTACCTAATCCTTCGCTCTCATAGTCTTCTAAAAGAGGAAGTATTTTTTTCAATAAGCTAAACTTTTTATCCACCTTTGTGTTCTTAGGTCATCATAGTAAATCTAAATAAAAAACAAGGAAAACCTAATTTTTGTTCGATGAAAAACTCATGGACTGCCCTCCTTATGCTAATTGCATTTTCCGCTTCTGCCCAGAAGGGAAAAATAATGGGTAGAGTATACGATGCTGTCAACAACGAATCTCTACCCCTCGCCGCCCTTGTTATTCAAGGAACCGAAATAGGAACCTCAACCGATTTTGAAGGAAACTATGTGCTTGAAGGCCTAGAACCTGGACTCTACAATGTAGAAGTTCAGTTTATTGGTTATAAGCCAATGGTTATGTATGAGATTGAGGTCACCAATGCCAAACCTAGAACCCTTGATTTTCCTTTGGAGCCATCTTCTCAAGAGCTCAATGAGGTAGTTGTTAGTGTTCAAAATAAATTTATTGAGAACAAGGAAAGTCCTACGTCATTACAGACCCTAGGAATCAATGAGATTCAAAGAAACCCGGGTGGAAATCAAGACATTTCGAGAGTAATTCAATCCCTTCCAGGAGTTGCTTCTACGGTTGCTTTTAGAAATGACCTTATCATAAGAGGAGGAGGTCCCAATGAAAATAGATTCTACCTAGACGGAATAGAAATTCCAGCCATCAATCACTTTGCAACCCAGGGTTCCAGTGGCGGTCCAGTGGGCATGATCAATGTTAACTTTATTAGAGATGTTGATTTTTACACGGGTGCCTTCCCCGCTGATAGAGGAAACACCCTCTCTTCCTTGATGGAACTCAACCTTAAGGACGGAAGAAAAGATAAAATCGGGGGGATTTTTCAAGTGGGAGCCTCGGATATTGGCCTTACACTAGAAGGTCCTTTGAGTAAGAAAACCACCTTCTTAGCCTCGGCAAGAAGGTCGTATTTGCAATTTTTGTTTTCTGTTTTAGACCTTCCTTTTTTACCTACATACAATGATTTTCAGTTTAAGGTTAAATACAACATTGACAATAAAAATCAACTAACCTTAATTGGGCTCGGAGCCATTGATAATTTTCAGCTTAATTTAGATGCAAACGAAACGGAAGAACAGAGATATACCTTAAATGTACTTCCCGTAAACGAACAATGGAATTATTCTATTGGTGCAAAGTATACTCACTTTACTTCTTCCTCTGCAACCGATGTGGTGGTGAGTAGGTTTATGCTAAACAATACCGCATACAAGTATCAGAATAACGACGAAAACGACACTCAACTTCTAGACTATATTTCTAGGGAGATAGAAAATAAATTAAGAGTCCAAAACACTTGGAGACCCGGCCCCTACAAAATCACCAGTGGATTTGGTTTTGAAGAAATCAAATACTCTACCTCCACCCTAGACAAGAGGTTTGCCAATGGTCAAGAGCTCAATTACGAGTCCGCTTTAACCATGTACAAATACAGTCTATTTGCGCAGGTAACCCGCTCCTTTATGGAGGAAAGATTAAGTCTTTCTGCAGGACTAAGAACAGATGGCATTGACTTTTCGGAAAACACCAGCAGTTTACTCAATCAACTGTCGCCAAGATTTTCTTTGAGCTACAATTTTACAGATGCCTTTGCCTTTAACGCCAACTGGGGCATATTTTACCAATTACCGCCCTACACAACCCTTGGTTACCGTGATGTAAATGGAAACCTTGCCAACAAAGATGTCACCTATATTGAGGCCATGCACACAGTGGCGGGCTTTTCTTATCTATTTGAATTCAATGGGAAACTTACCGCAGAAGGTTTTCTAAAAAACTATAGCAATTATCCCTTCTTAACCGCAACCGGAGTATCTCTTGCCAACTTGGGAGGAGATTTTGGTGTAGTCGGAAACCAACCGGCAACCAGCACCAACAAAGGAAGATCATATGGTTTAGAGCTTTCCTACCAACAGAAATTATACAAGGGATTCTTTGGAATCGCTTCGTTGACTTTTGTTAAGTCAGAATTTGAAGATGCCAATGGCATGTTGGTAGCCTCCTCATGGGACAATCAACTATTGAGCACAATAACCTTGGGTAAAAAGTTTAAGGGAAACTGGGAAGTGGGTCTTAACTACCAATACCTAGGAGGAGCCCCCTTTACACCCTATAATGTAGAGGCCACAAGAACGATAAGTAACTGGGATAATATTGGAAGGGGAATACCCGATTATACTCAACTAAATACCCAAAGGGTAAATGCATTTAATCGATTAAATGTTAGAATTGACAAAAAATGGTACTTCAACAGTATCAATATTGACATCTATCTAGATATACAAAATATATTAGGTGCAAGTGTTCAAGGTCAAGCCAATATTGACGTTCAAAGAGATGAAGATGGTATTCCCATCATTGACCCCAATGATAATTCTAAATACCTAGTTAAAGAATTAGAAAACTCAACGGGTTCACTTCTTCCAACCTTTGGTTTAATTTTCGAATTCTAAAATGACCATATAACACAACGTAAAACAATACTCATTCTCGATTGAAATCCCGGTTCACAAAAGTGAACCGGGATTTTTGTTTTGACGAAGCTTCAAAACCAATGTTTCCTCTTTTTGTTAAGAGAGAAGTGGACACATCACAGGAACATACCTTCACTCCAACGAATGCCAAGAATAAAGCGGTTAACGTTGTTTGGTTAAAGAGAGATCTTCGTCTAAACGATCACTTGGCGCTTGAGGAGGCAGAAAACTCAAAAAGTAAGGGTGGTATTGACTACCTAATCCTTTACATTTTTGAGCCGTCCGCTTCTCTCCGCCCAGATTTTTCTCAGAGACATGGCCAATTTATATATCAATCACTGAATGAACTGAATCAGACATTGCGGAAACATCATCGAGAAGTGGTGATACTCTACGGAGAAGCTCGCGAATGTTGGGATTACCTCCTAAAAAAATATGAGATTTCAAACGTTTACAGCCATGCCGAAACGGGTACATTGGCCACTTGGGAGAGAGACAAGGAAATTAAGACACTTTTCAATAATCACTCAACCCAATGGATTGAATTCCAAAACAACGGAGTAATAAGAGGATTAAGAAACCGAAGAAAATGGGATACAGAATGGTATTCTTTTATGAATACACCTGTGGTTCAAAATGAAATCTCAAATGGCTCGATTCCCCACATAAAACCTCCCTTTCCCCTCCCTTCAGAACGAAAAGAAAAACTTGAGGAGTATCCTGCCGAGTTTCAAAAACCTGGAGAATACATGGCTTGGAAATACCTGCGGTCATTTTGCGAAGACAGAGGTAAAAACTACATGCGACACATTTCCAAACCTACACAAAGCAGAAAGTCCTGTGGAAGAATCAGCCCTTATCTGGCTTGGGGCAATCTTTCCATAAGACAAGCTTATCAATACGTAAAAAATCACCCAAACTACCCAAACAACAAAAGGGCCTTCAATGGGTTGTTAACTCGACTCAAATGGCACTGTCACTTCATTCAAAAGTTTGAAGCGGAGTGCGAATACGAAACACATTGTGTAAACCGAGGCTACGAACTCCTAACGTATCAAAACAATGAAGAATGGATAGAAAGGTGGAAAACGGGGAATACCGGCTTCCCATTGATTGATGCTTGTATGCGTTGTCTCCATGAAACGGGTTGGATCAATTTTAGAATGAGAGCCTTGTTGGTTTCCTTTTTCTGCCACCACATGGATTGTGATTGGAAGTTAGGAGTTTATCATTTAGCCAGTCTTTTCTTAGATTACGAACCCGGCATACACTACCCTCAGTTTCAGATGCAGGCCGGTGTAACGGGAATAAACACGGTGAGAATGTACAACCCCGTGAAACAATCAAAGGACCATGATCCCAAAGGGGACTTCATTAAAAAATGGATTCCTGAACTCCGAAAACACCCTGAAGAATTCATCCATGAGCCGTGGAAAATCACCCCTATGGAAAGGGAATTAATGGGACTAAAAGACGATTATCCCTTGCCCGTCTTGGAAGTTGAAGAAAGCGGCCGTCGTGCCCGAAATAAAATTTGGGGACATCGAGAACACCCCCAAGTACGAGAAGAAATCAAACGAATATTACCAATACACACAAGACAAAATGAACGCAGGGAAAGAAGAAATTCGTGAGCTGGATAGAATCTATAGACTCAACCTCATTAACTCCATTTCTGGGATTAAACCCGCCAACCTCATCGGTACGGTTTCGCCGGAAGGCATCAACAACGTGGCTATATTTTCCTCTGTGGTACACTTGGGGAGCAACCCACCGCAATTGGGAATGATCATGAGACCTCAAATACCGGACATTAAGGACACGTTCAGAAACATCAAAGAATCGGGATTCTACACCATAAATCACGTATCGCGAGAATTTTACAAAAAGGCTCATTACACCTCTGCAAAACTATCGAGGGAGGAGAGCGAATTTGACAGAATGAAGCTCACCCCAGAAATTATCAATGACTTCGCAGCTCCATTTGTAGGTGAAAGCCCTGTGAAAATGGGAATGAAACTACTTGAATTCATTGATCTACCCAATAGCTGCATACTTGCTATCGGTGAGGTAGAAAGACTTATTGCAACGGATACTGCACTCCTCGATAATGGGCAATTGGACTTGTCTGAATATGGAAATGTGGGGATTTCTGGCCTTAACTCGTATTATGAACTGACCGCTTTGGATACTCTACCCTATGTGAGAGAGAATGAGATTCCGGAGTTTGATGGACAGTGATCAGTGAATAGTGAACTGTGGGGCCTTCGGCTCCTCCCCATTTCAAGTTACAAACTGAAATTCCAATAGTCGTAAAACAATCGAATTTAGCCGAGGTCGTCTTTTGGAGTTTCGATTTAAACCTCGAAAAGCGAATTGTGTCGACTGAAAGCGTTTACTTGACGGATTTACTAAACCGAAAGTCGTAGCTTGAGACCGGGGCCTGGGGTGCAGCCCCAGGTAGTGACTAGCGACAGGTAAGTTAGAAAGGAATGAGATTTTTTTCTTTCCCGCTACCCGTTACCTACTGCTCATATAACAAATACTTTGCACGTAGGACGCGGTAATTATCTAGACCCGGCTTCCAGCTTTCGCGGATTTGCTCTTCCGTCCAGCCGTCTTTGATTTGTTGTTGGAGTTGATCGGTTCCCGCTAATTTTCTGAAATAATTATTGAAGAATCCTCCCTTCGAAGGGCTTGCTTCATACATGGCCATCAACCAATAGAGGTACAATTCATCCATGTTCTTCAAGTAGGAGCGGGCGAAGCCATCCAATCGAATGCCTTTGCATTCTACGTTTCGATACTTTGGATTGACCGAGCTTTGGCTGGCTCTTGGAATAAAATCATAATCTCCCTCTTCAAACCATGGAGCTCCCATTAATTGAAAAGGGTATTTGGTCCCGCGACCAACACTCACATCCGTTCCTTCAAAGAAGCAAAGTGAAGGATACAACCAAACAGACTCTGCGTTGGGAAGATTTGGCGAGGGCGCTATGGGCAAGACATAAGGTGTTGAATGACTATAGTTTTCGGAAGTCACAACATGAAGATCCAATTTGGCAGCTTCCTTAATCCACCCCTCCCCTTGGATCATCTTGGCATATTCGGCTACCGTAAGACCGTGAACTACGGGTACGGGGTGCATGCCTACAAAAGAGGCAAATTCCATTTCTAGAATGGGGCCATCCACGTAATGACCATGGGGATTGGGTCTGTCCAAAACAAAAAAAGATAAATGGTTTTCGGCGCAAGCCTCCATACACAAAGTCATGGTGGAAGTAAACGTGTAAAACCGCGTACCTACATCTTGAATATCAAAAATCAAAATATCCAACCCTTTGAGTTGATCAGGTTGTGGCTTTTTGTTTTTTCCGTATAGGGAAATAATGGGAAGTCCCGTTTCCACATCTTTGCCGTCTTCAATGGTCTCCCCATCTGCCGTCTTGCCTCTAAATCCGTGCTCAGGCGCAAAAACCACCTTGACATCAACCCCTTTTTGCAGCAAGTAATTTACCAGGTGCATCTCTCCTACCAAGGAGGTGTGGTTGACAACAAGACCCACTCGTTTCCCGATTAGCTCGGGAACATACTTTTCTGAACGTTCTGCTCCCACCACAATGTCTTGCGAAATAAGAGCTGGACTCCAAAGTAAAAACAAGCACAAAGCCCCTATCTTTTGTATATATTTGAGCTTGATTTCAAAAGGGAAATTCTTGAAAATTTCGTGGTTCATTAGTAAGCGTTTAATATCTTCTCAACGCATAGAAGGGTCTTTTTCGCGCCCTATTATTCGTTTTTCCGTAGCCTCAATGGCCATGGGGATGATTTTAATGATAATAACCATTGCTACAGGAACTGGCCTCCAACAAAGGATTAAAGATAAAATTATTGGGTTTACGGGTCACATAAAAATCTCTAGATATGTTGCCAATGAAAGTTACGAAACCCTTCCCATTTCTATTGAGCAAGATTTCGTTAGCCAATTAACCGATATACAAGGAGTTACGGCCATTCAACCCTTTGCAACCAAAGCGGGTATTCTCAAGGCAAATGAGGATTTTGAAGGTGTGGTTCTCAAGGGAATTGATCAAAGCTATTCTCTAGACTTTCTGCAAAGCGCAATGATAGAGGGAACCATCCCTTCCTACACCCAAACTCGAAATGACTCCATCATTCTATCTAAAGAAATTGCCAACAACCTAAATTTAGGCATCGGAGATAGGGTTGAAATGTATTTTCTGAGAGCGGCTCCAAAACCTCCAAGACTCAGGAAATTTTATATTTCTGGCATCTTTGAGACGGGGCTAGAAGACTTTGATAAAGTTTTTACCATTGGTCATTTAAAGCACATTCAGATACTCAACAAATGGGATGACACCTATGTAGGTGGCTTTGAAGTTTTAATCGATGACTTTGAAAATATTAAAAGCCTTACTCAAGAAGTACGATCTGAGATACCCTACGATCTAGAGGCGCAAGGTGCAGAGTCTATACATGAGAGAATATTTCAGTGGCTGGCGCTATTTGATATTAATATTGCTTTGATCATTGGAATTATGATTGCTGTGGCCACCCTAAATATGGTTTCGGTTTTACTGATTTTAATCTTGGAGAGAACCCAAATGATTGGGATCTTAAAAGCGGTGGGGGCAAGCAATTCTACGGTGAGAAATATATTTCTTTACCAGGCCACATACCTAGTAAGTCGCGGATTAATCGTTGGAAATGTAATTGGCTTGGCCTTTTGTTTTTTACAAGCCCAATTTGGATGGATCAAATTAGACCAAACCACATACCATGTATCTCAAGTCCCCATTCATTTAAACCCTTTACATTGGATCTTGTTAAATGTAGGAACGCTTTTGCTTTCTTATACGCTTTTGATCATCCCTTCTCTATTGGTCGCAAGAATAAGACCTGTAAAAGCCATTCGATTTGATTGATCTCCATTTATTATTTCCATTAAACCTTTAATTTTGCTCTTGCAAAAGAAGACTTCACAAAGCAACAACACACCTATATGGACATTAAGAACAACATACTAGAAACCATTGGAAACACTCCCATGGTGCGCCTCAATGAACTCGCTAAAGACATTCCTGGAACCATTCTAGGAAAAATGGAATACTTTAACCCCGGGCACTCTACAAAGGACAGAATGGCCCTAAAAATGATTGAAGATGCAGAGGACAAAGGCCTTATCAAACCAGGGGGAACCATTATTGAATGTACTTCTGGAAATACAGGAATGGGTCTTGCGTTGGCAGCTGTAGTAAAGGGATATAAGTTGATATGTACCCTTTCTGACAAGCAGAGCAAGGAGAAAATGGACATACTTAGAGCTCTAGGGGCTCAAGTCTATGTTTGTCCCACCAATGTATCTCCTGATCATCCAGAATCCTACTATTCAGTGGCAGAAAGACTCAATAAAGAGATTCCCAATTCCTACTACCCTTTCCAATACGACAACCTTGCCAATAGACAAGCTCATTACGAATCTACTGCACCCGAAATATGGGAACAAACCGATGGAAAAATCACTCACTTTGTAGTGGGAGTAGGAACCGGTGGAACCATATCTGGATGCGCTAAGTACTTAAAGGAGAAAAACCCCAACATCAAGATATGGGGGGTAGATTCTTACGGATCTGTATTTAAAAAGTTTCATGAAACCGGCGAATTTGACGAGAGCGAAATTTATAGCTACATCACCGAAGGAATAGGAGAAGATATTCTACCCAAAAATGTTGACTTTTCCCTTATTGATCACTTTGAAAAAGTAACGGACAGAGATGGCGCTGTGGCGGCAAGAGAACTCGCCTTAAAGGAAGGCATGTTCCTTGGATACTCAGCAGGTTCGGCTTTTCAGGCGGTACGACAACTCAGAGATGAGTTAACTGAAGATAGCGTAGTGGTAATTCTCTTCCACGATCATGGATCAAGGTATGTTGGCAAAATATTTAATGATGATTGGATGAACGAAAGAGGTTTCTTAAATGACGAAAAGCAAACCGCCAAAGACCTAATTGCAGACCACATCAACCTTCCTCTAATAAGCGTATTACCAGGAGAACCTATACATGCCGCTCTAAACCAAATGAAGAGATTAGGAATTTCTCAAATCCCCGTATTTTTAGAGGGTTCACCTGTTGGAGCTCTGACGGATAAACATCTTTTTGAGGTTTTGGTTAGCAATCCAGATGCCAGAGACCAAAAGGTTTCTGATCATATGCTTGCTCCTTTCCCTGTAGTTGCTCCCTCCGACCCCATGAATGCTGTAGCAAAGAAAATGGATAGTCAATTGGGTGCGGTTTTAGTAGAATTGGGAAAGGGAAAATATCACATTATCACAAGGCATGATTTAGTCAGTGCCATGAGTTAAACCGTATTCATTCTTAAAAAAGTCCTATAAAAAAAGCGCTCCTCGATTGCATTCGAGGAGCGCTTCTGCTTTGCGTGACAAAGTCTAACTACCTTCTGTGTCTTTCTTTATGCAATCTCAATTTGCATGGGAGATTTAGGTTTTGCCTCTTCTCTTTTGGGAAGAACCACTTTTAAAATTCCATTTTGGTAAGCTGCCTTAATAGCATCTTCTTTGATTTTCCCTTTGGGAAGAGCAAAACTTCTTTCAAATGCCATGGGCTTAAACTCTACCGTTGTATACTTCCCTTCTAACTTCTGCTCAGATGGTTTTCCGGAAATCACCACATGATCATTTTCTACTTTTAATGAAAACTGATCCTTAGAGAGACCTGGAGCAACCAATTCAATTCCATATTCATCTGTGTTCTCCGTGATATTTATAGCGGGATGCTTACCAGAGGTAACGGGCGAAAAATCCAATGAGGTAAATATCTCATCTACTAAATTGGGAAATCCTATGGGCATGTGTCTTTTAACTTTCATCTTAAATGGTTTTTGTTATTGTTATACTCAGTACTTATCAATTGAAATACCAAGGACAAAAAAAACTTAAGAAACAGAATTTTTCATGCCATAAAGACATTTTTCGATAAATGTTACTGACTTTATGTCTGTTGACTAGAAAATCACATGATAATTTTTCAGGAATCAAAGGCAATTACTGAAGCGCAAAATGTAATTTAGTGGACGAGAGGGTACTTCAGACACCCTTTTTAAATTCTTAAAAACTGCATGGTTTGAATCCTATTATTCTATCCATACCCATTTTTTTTATTCTTATAGCCATTGAGGTCATTTACAGTTTAGCTACTAAGAAAAATTACTATAGATCAGCGGATACCTTCTCCAATATTGGTTGTGGGATTTTTGAACAAACCACGGGACTATTTGTCAAAGTGTTCACCATTGGAATCTATACCTTGGCCTATCAGTACAGGATTTTTGATATCCCAAGTACTTGGCCTTTTTTGATTTTACTTTTCTTGGGGATAGATTTTCAATACTATTGGGCACACAGGCTTTCTCATCAAATCAACCTCCTCTGGATTGGGCATGTTATTCATCATCAAAGCGAAAGCTATAACCTCAGCGTAGCCTTGAGGCAAGGAGCACTTCAGAAATTCTTTACTTCTCCCTTTGCCCTTCCCTTAGCCTTTCTGGGGTTTGATCCCTATTGGTTCTTATACCTTTCTGCTATTAACACGTTGTATCAGTTTTGGATTCACACGGAGGCCATTGACAAGATGGGATGGTTAGAAAAGGTTTTTAACACGCCGTCTCATCACAGGGTACATCACGGGAGAGATCCCAAGTACATAGACAAGAACCACGCAGGCTCCTTGATTATTTGGGACAAGATGTTTGGCACCTTTCAAGAAGAGCAAGAAAGACCCCATTACGGAATCACCAAGCCCACAGAAACGTTTAATCCGGTGATGGCCCACATTAGGCCTATACAACAGCTATGGGATGATGTGAAGCAAGTAAGTGGATGGGACAAGGCAAGATTGCTCTTTAAGGGTCCGGGATGGTTTCCCGAGTCTTCGGGTGGCCCCAAATCTCCTCCCGAAATTCCCGTTGATTATAAAGTGTATGATGTTGTGGTGCCTAGGGTTCTCAATTTCTATTCCCTAGTACAGTTTGTACTAACCATTGGTTATGTTGCCGGGTTTTTGTTTACCTACGCGGACCTTTCTACCCAACAACAACTCACGGGAGCTCTTTGGATAGTGGTTGCTCTGATTGCTTTGGGCTCTTTGTTTCAAAAATCAAAGGGATTTGTGGTATGGGAATTATTGAGGTGGATTTTCCTGTTTTACATACTCTCTGAAATGTACAATAACACACCTATTTACTATTTAACCATGGCTTTAGGAGCTATTTCTATTGCCTTTTTACTTTGGTCAGAAAACAAAATATCTCCTGATGAAAACGAGTGACTTTTCTAAAATTTACTTTACCATTCTCTTGGGTCACCTGGCCTTTATTTATGTAGGAGACCATCCATTAATGATAGGAATCACCAAGGGGCTCCTCCTCTTTTCTTTGATGGCCTTTTTCCTCCAATCACAGTCAGAAGGTCCCTTTCACAGGGTAAAGAGGTTGTTCTTTTCTGGACTTTTCTTTTCTTGGATTGGAGACATTCTATTGTTTTTTGAAGGTGAAATGTACTTTATCATGGGATTAGTTTCCTTTTTGATTGCCCATGTTTTTTACACTTTTGCTTTCGCGAAACAATCCTCATCCTATCTTTCTAAAGCCAAATTTTGGTTTTTAGTTTTAGGGCTTTACTTGGCGAGTTTCTTAGGTTGGGCCGGGCCTTCTTTGGGAGGAATGTTCCTTCCTGTAGCTGTTTATGCGGTGGTTATATCCGCCATGGTTTTGACAACCATTAATCGACGAGGAAGTATTTCTGCAGAAGCCTATAAATGGGGAATTGTTGGAGCCATTTTCTTTGTAATCTCGGACACTACCCTTGCTATCAATAAGTTTGTCCTTGAATTGCCCTATGGTGGACTTTGGGTTATGATTACCTATGGCATAGCTCAATATGCCTTGGTGGTTTCTGTGGTAAAGAGTCTGGGGAATAATTCTCAAATTAAAGCTTAGACTGGATCTACGTTTACAACCAATCGAACCCTAGCAAAAGGAGGTTGAGTGAAGTAGTGATTTGATAAATTCTGAATTGTCGATTTTACTTGATGATAGTTTAAGGACTTCTCAAACTTGATCCAAATCTTCTTGTTGTATTGACCCTTAAGCCTTGGCACGGGAGCAAACTCAGGCCCCAAAACCCTATCTCCTAACACCTGTCTCAATGCTTGAGCAAAGGCTTCCGATGCTTGAGAAACCAAGGCAGAATCTCTGTGTTTTAGAGTCAATTCAATCAACTTGTAATAAGGGGGATACCTGTAATTCTTCCTCTCGTATAACTGATCTTTTACCATGGCTTCAAACTGCTGATTAGCAACCTGTTGAATGATGGTATGAAAAGGAGAAAAGGTTTGAATCAGAACCTTACCTCTCTCATCTCTTCTACCCGCACGACCTGCCACCTGAGAAAGCATTTGATACGACCTTTCGAAGGCTCTAAAATCTGGAAAATGTAAAAGACTATCTGCATTCATAACTCCTACTAGGGCTACTTTATCAAAGTCCAATCCCTTGGTCACCATTTGAGTGCCCACCAATACATCTATGGCTCCAGACTCAAAATCATCCATGATAGATTGTATATCTCCCTTGCGTCGAGTGGAATCTAGATCCAATCTTTGAATTCTCAAAGATGGTTCTATTGCCATAAGGGAATCCTCAATCTTTTCCGTTCCAAATCCCTTGAGTTCTAAATCATAACTTCCACATTGCACACACCTCTTGGCAATGGGTTCAGAATACCCGCAATAATGACAATGTAAACTGTGGGTATATTTGTGAAAGGTCAAGGAGATATCACAGTTTTTACACTCTGGAGTATGACCACAGGTCTGGCATTCGTGGGTAGGTGCAAAACCTCTTCTGTTTTGGAATAAGATAACCCTTTTGTTGGCTGCCTTCGCCTCTCTGATCTCCTCCAAAAGTCGTCTAGAAAACTGTTCTGTCATCAGGCGCATTTTGTGCTCCTTTTGAATATCTACTATTTCCATTTCCGGAAGTTCAACCCCACCGTAGCGTTCTTGAAGAGAAACCCATGCGTACTTTTTTTCTTGGGTATTGTATACAGACTCTAAACTTGGAGTAGCGGAACCCAAAACAATTTTTGCACTGTGCAACCTAGACAAGACAATGGCTGCATCTCTACCATTGTATCTTGGAGCCGGATCAGTTTGTTTATAGGAAGCATCGTGTTCCTCATCAACTACCACCAAGCCTAAATTAGAAAAGGGTAAAAAAATGGAAGACCTTGCACCAATAACAATACAGGGGTTGTCTTTTTGGGTTAGGACCTGTCTCCATGCCTTTAATCGTTCTCGCGGGGTAATTTTAGAATGGTATATCACCACGCGTTCACCAAAATACTGGCGAAGGCGCTGGACCAACTGTGTGGTTAAAGCTATTTCTGGCAACATATACAAAGACGATTGTCCAGCATCAAGGGCCTCCTTTATTTTTTGAATGTATATTTCTGTTTTCCCAGACCCGGTAACTCCATGAAGAACCGCTACCTTATTTTGAGAAAAGGCTTCGGACAATTGAGTGAGTGCAGATTGTTGTGCGGTAGAAAAAGTTAGATCGGGTACTATTAATTCAGGCATACCTCCCCAAGGCTCTACTTCCCTTTCTTCTTCTATAAAAAGTTCCTTTTTTATCAAAGGAGAAATATGAGATCTATTCAGCCCCGAGGAAGTATACAGGTCTGAAGTTCGTATCCACTTATTTTCTTGATCTTTAACGATAGTAAAATACTCAGTAAAAGCCTTTTCTTGTTTGGGCGCTCTTACCAAGGCCTTAAAAACCTCAACAATTATTTCTTCTGTCAAAGAAGGGTGAATGCATAGCCACTTTTCGGTTTTAGGGCTTATCACTTTTTTTAGATCCTCATCTGTAGAAATCAATCCTCTATCCAATAGTTTATTGACTATTTTCATAGGACTTTTCTCTCCAGTGAGTTTACCCAGTTCGGACACTCGAATTCTGGGGTGCCCCTCCAGAGCCTCCATAGCTAAAAACTCAGAATCCGAAAGGTCATCCCATGGGATATCTACCTTTTCTACTCCGGCTAAAATCGTTTCACTCTCTAGTTTAAGAGGACTTGGAAAAGCCGCATTCATAACCTCTCCCAAGCTACACATGTAGTAACTAGCAATCCATTTCCAATACTCTACAGAGGTTGGGGTAACAATGGGATCGTCATCCAAAACTTCTACAATAGGCTTTATGGAGTAATCGGGAGGGTTGGAGTGAATGGACTCAATCAGGCCAGCGTAAAATCGCCTTTTGCCAAATTGAACAATCACCCGCTTGCCCACAGAACATTGCTCTTCCATACCCACAATTCCGTAGGTAAAAGTCTGTTGAAGAGAAAAGGGCAATATGACTTCGGCGAACATAGAGTAAATGTAGGGCTTAACTTTTTTTCTTAGACCCTTTGTACATCTCGTATTTTACAAACTTACACTCAAGAGCACCATTCATTACATTGATTCTTCGAGAGGTTCTTAAACCAAAGGTTTTAAGTCCATCAAGATCTGAAGTTATCATCCAGGCATTAGTCCCGGGATAATTACTCTTTAAGGTATCCCCAATAGAGCGGTAAAGCGTTCCTGTATCGGCTCTTAACTTTTCATTGTAAGGAGGGTTAAAAATCAACATGGCTCCTTCTACCGGAGGATTAGAGCCAATAAAATCCTTGCGTTCTACCTCAATTATATCATCAAAGGTTGCCTCAGTAATGTTTTTGCGCGCCTTGATCACCATTACGGGGTCAATATCTGAACAGTATATTTTGTGATCAAAACCCCTGGCTTTTTTAAGAGCAGATTCTTCTATAAGGGCATGAAGGTCTTGATCGTAGTCCTTCCAGGTCATAAACCCAAAGGTGTCTCTAGTAAGGTTTGCAGGTAAATTCTGTGCGATTAGAGCGGCTTCTATTGCGAGGGTTCCAGATCCACAAAACGGATCGTACAAGGGAGACAAACCATCCCAGCCCGAAAGCAGAACCAAGCCAGCAGCAAGCACTTCATTAATGGGTGCCTCACCCACGGCAACCTTATAACCTCTTTTGTGCAAGGATTCTCCACTAGAATCTAAGGAAACAGAACATTCGTGATTCTTTAAGTAGACGTGTATGCTCAAATCAGGGCTTCTCTTATCTACATTGGGTCTTTCTCCCGTACGTTCTCTAAACTGATCCACAATGGCATCCTTGGCCTTCTGAGCAGTAAAAAGAGAGTGTGTAAAGGTATCAGACTTCCCCGAAGAATGAATTACAAAGGAAGTGTTTACATCCATTAAGGTAGACCAATCAAATTCTTTTACCCTGCGGTAAAAATCATCTTGTGACCTAAACTTAAATTCGTGAATAGGTTTGAGTATTCTTAGAGCGGTTCTAAGACTTAGATTTGCCTTATATAAAAATCCCTTATCTCCTTTAAACGAAACACCTCTTAGCAAGGTCTTTACATTTCGGCCTCCGAGCCTTTTGATTTCTGTTGCCAAAACTTCTTCCAGTCCAGGAAGTGTTTTTGCGATCATTGTAAAGTCTTCTGTACTATTCACCTTTTGATAGTTTACCTCAACCTTCTTCAGTTGAGAATTATTAGAGTTAAAAAAACCCCGCACTACAAGTGCGGGGTTTTTTGTATTAAGCCTGACCTGTGGGGCCTCCAAAATTAAGAGGCACTGCAGGTGGTTCTATATCACTGATCTCTCCGTGTAATTGCTCAAAACGCTGAACATTTTCGTTCAAGGCTTTTAAGAAACGCTTGGCGTGTTGTGGAGTTAAGATTACTCTTGACTTCACTTTGCCTTTGGGGAGCCCGGGCATTACTTGGATAAAGTCCAAAACAAATTCCGAGTGAGAATGATTGATAATGGCTAGGTTACTGTAGGTTCCCTCCGCCATTTCTTCATTCAGTTCAATATTCAAAGAACCGTCAGGGTTTTGATTATCTGCCATTATTCAACAATTTCAGTTGAAATGGTTCGATTTGCCATCATGTTATCATAGTCCTCTTGAGAACCCACCACAATTTGACTGTAGTCCTTAAGTCCAGTACCTGCAGGAATCTTATGACCTACAATTACATTTTCTTTAAGACCTTCTAGAGAATCTTGTTTACCAGCTACCGCTGCTTCGTTCAATACCTTAGTAGTTTCTTGGAAAGAAGCTGCAGAGATAAAGGACTTAGTTTGGAGTGATGCACGAGTAATCCCTTGAAGTACAGGCACTGCAGTTGCAGGCTGAGCTTCTCTGGCCACTACCAACTTCTTATCAGCTCTTCTCAATAGTGAATTTTCATCTCTAAGTTGACGAGCTGTAATTACTTGACCTGCCTTAAGATTTTCTGAATCACCTGCATCATCAACGATCTTCTTATCATAAATCTGATCGTTCTGCTCGATAAAGTCAATCTTATTGGCCAAGTGTCCTTCTAAGAACATGGTATCACCTGGATCTTGAATATTAACCTTACGCATCATTTGGCGTACAATCACCTCGTAATGCTTGTCATTAATCTTCACACCCTGTAATCGGTATACTTCCTGAATTTCGTTAACCAAGTATTCTTGAACCGCAGTGGGTCCTTGAATAGCCAAGATATCAGAAGGAGTAATGGCTCCATCAGAAAGAGGCATTCCTGCTTTTACGAAATCATTTTCTTGAACGAGAATTTGTTTAGAAAGGTTTACCAAGTATTTCTTGATTTCTCCTGTTCTAGATTCTACGATCACTTCTCGGTTACCACGCTTGATCTTTCCGTAAGAAACAATTCCGTCAATGGCAGAAACCACAGAGGGGTTTGATGGGTTACGAGCTTCAAACAATTCAGTTACTCTGGGAAGACCCCCCGTAATATCACCCGCTTTTGCAGACTTACGAGGAATCTTAACCAGGATCTTACCTGTATTAATGTCCTCACCTTCATCTACGATAATGTGTGCACCTACCGGTAATGTGTAATGCTTGAGTTCGTTTCCTTTCTTATCTAGGATTTGAATGGTAGGAACTAACTTCTTATTTCTGGTTTCAGAAATCACCTTCTCTTGGAATCCTGTTTGCTCATCAATCTCTACTCTGTAAGTAACGCCTTGCTCAATGTCTTGGAAGGCAATCTTTCCAGAAGTTTCAGAAATAATAACGGCATTATAGGGATCCCAAGAACAGATTTCTCCGCCTTTTGCTATAGCCTGTCCATGAACTGCTGTTAATGTAGATCCATAAGGTACATTGTTAGTCATTACAGGAATACCCGTCTTCTTATCAATAACCTTAACCTCACCGGTACGACCGATAACGATTTTGATTTTATTTCCTTCAGAGTCTACTGAATCCACTGTACGTACATCTTCAAGTTCAAGAGTTCCGCCAAATTTGGCGACTAATCTTGACTCTTCAGAAACGTTACCTGCTGTACCCCCTACGTGGAATGTACGCAATGTAAGCTGTGTTCCCGGCTCCCCAATAGATTGAGCAGCAATTACTCCAACGGCTTCTCCTTTTTGAACCATTTTGGCCGTTGCCAAGTTTCTTCCGTAACAGTTGGAACAGATACCCTTCTTAGCCTCACAGGTAAGAGGAGATCTAACTTCTACAGAATCAATTGGAGAATCTTCTATTTTTTGAGCAACTTCTTCGGTGATTTCACCACCGGTTTCTACGTATACTTCACCAGAGACTGGATCAATAACGGTATGTAGTGAAACACGACCCAAAATTCTTTCGAAAAGAGGCTCAACTACTTCTTCATTCTTTTTAAGCGCAGAAACCTCTAATCCTCTTAGGGTTCCACAATCTTCATGAAGAACAATAACATCCTGAGCAACATCCACCAAACGACGTGTTAAGTAACCAGCATCTGCCGTTTTAAGGGCTGTATCTGCAAGTCCTTTACGTGCACCGTGAGTAGAAATAAAGTACTCAAGAATAGAAAGACCTTCCTTAAAGTTAGAGATAATTGGATTTTCAATAATCTCGCCACCACTAGAACCTGATTTTTGTGGCTTGGCCATCAATCCACGCATACCTGACAACTGACGGATTTGCTCCTTAGAACCCCTTGCACCCGAATCAAGCATCATGTAGATGGGATTGAAACCTTGGCGATCAGAGATCAAGTGGTGCATCGCACGATCAGTAAGTCTTGCATTGGTGTTAGTCCAAACGTCGATTACCTGGTTGTAGCGTTCGTTATTGGTAATCAATCCCATGTTGTAGTTAGCGAAAATTTCGTCAACTTCAGATTCAGCGGTATTGATCAATTCTACTTTTTCCTCTGGAATAATAATATCCTTAAGTGAGAAAGAAAGACCCCCTCTAAAGGCTGTCTTGTAACCCATCTCTTTAATATCATCGAGGAACTTAGCCGTTTGAGGAACATCAGTACGCTTCATAATGTAAGCGATGATATCTCTAAGGGCTTTTTTGGTCAATAGTTCATTGATAAAAGGCACTGACTCAGGAACAGCCATGTTAAATAGCGTTCTACCTACAGTGGTTTCTATCAATTTGGTTTCCATTTCACCCTTTTCGTTCTCTACTCTTGCCTTTACCTTTATATTGGCATGTAAATCAGCTCTTTCTTCGTTAAAGGCAATACGCGCTTCTTCAAAAGAATAGAAGGTAAGTCCTTCTCCCTTTACATGGTGCTCCTTAGAATCCTTACGTGATTTGGTTAGGTAGTATAAACCCAATACCATATCCTGAGAAGGTACCGTAATAGGAGAACCGTTTGCAGGGTTCAAAATATTGTGAGAAGCCAACATTAACAACTGCGCCTCTAGAATGGCTGCAGGTCCCAATGGAAGGTGAACCGCCATTTGGTCACCATCAAAGTCAGCGTTAAATGCTGTACATACTAAGGGGTGAAGTTGAATCGCCTTTCCTTCTATTAACTTAGGCTGGAACGCTTGAATACCCAGACGGTGAAGCGTTGGAGCACGGTTGAGAAGTACGGGGTGACCCTTCATTACATTTTCTAGGATATCCCAAACTACAGGATCTCTTTTGTCAATAATTTTTTTCGCAGACTTAACCGTCTTTACAATACCTCTTTCTATAAGCTTTCTTACAATAAAAGGCTTGTACAATTCTGCCGCCATATTCTTGGGAAGACCACACTCATGAAGTTTGAGTTCAGGACCTACAACAATTACAGAACGTGCAGAATAATCAACACGCTTACCCAAAAGGTTTTGACGGAATCTACCTTGTTTCCCTTTTAAAGAGTCAGAAAGAGACTTTAGGGCACGGTTAGATTCTGTTTTTACAGCAGATGCTTTACGAGTGTTATCCAGAAGGCTATCAACCGCTTCTTGAAGCATACGTTTCTCATTTCTCAAGATCACCTCAGGTGCCTTGATTTCGAGAAGTCTTTTTAGACGGTTATTTCTAATAATAACACGACGGTAAAGATCATTGAGGTCAGAGGTAGCAAAACGCCCTCCATCCAATGGAACCAATGGTCTCAATTCCGGTGGAATAACGGGGATTACCTTGAGTATCATCCATTCTGGATTGTTCTCAATTCTTGAATTTGCATCTCTAAAAGCTTCAACAACTTGAAGGCGCTTTAGCGCTTCCGCTTTTCTCTGCTGAGAAGTTTCGTTGTTGGCTTTGTGTCTTAAGAAATAAGACAATTCATCCAAGTCAAGACGACGCAACAACTCAATAAGAGCTTCGGCGCCCATCTTTGCGATAAACTTGTTAGGGTCATTATCATCTAGATACATGTTTTCTTGTGGAAGACGTTCCATGATCTCTAAATACTCTTCCTCAGTTAAGTACTCCATTTTTTCTACGGGAGTACCGTCGGGATGAGTTCCAATTCCTGATTGTATAACTACGTATCTCTCGTAGTAAATAATCATATCCAACTTCTTAGTTGGAAGGCCCAATAGATATCCAATTTTATTGGGTAATGAACGGAAATACCAGATATGAGCTACGGGTACAACTAAGCTAATGTGTCCAACGCGATCGCGACGAACTTTTTTCTCAGTTACTTCTACCCCACAGCGATCACAAACAATCCCTTTATAGCGAATTCGTTTGTATTTTCCACAAGCACATTCGTAGTCCTTTACAGGTCCAAAAATACGCTCACAGAACAAACCGTCTCTCTCGGGCTTGTGAGTTCTATAGTTGATGGTCTCAGGCTTTAATACTTCGCCATGAGAACGTTCTAAGATATCCTCTGGAGAAGAAAGGCTGATAGTTATCTTTGAGAAGTTTGAGCTCAAAGAGTTCTTTTCCTGTTTTTTAAGAGCCATATACGCGAGGTTATTTAATTGTGGATCCGGAGGACCGAAGTCCTCCGGAATAAAATCAGTCTAATGTTATTTTCAATCCAAGACCACGAAGTTCGTGGAGCAATACGTTAAAGGACTCTGGAATACCTGGTGTTGGCATCTTCTCTCCTTTTACGATAGACTCATATGTCTTGGCTCGACCTACTACGTCATCTGACTTGACCGTCAAGATTTCGCGAAGTATGTTAGAAGCACCAAAGGCTTCTAGTGCCCAAACCTCCATTTCTCCAAAACGCTGACCTCCAAATTGAGCTTTACCACCCAATGGCTGTTGCGTAATCAAAGAGTAAGGTCCGATAGAACGTGCGTGCATCTTATCATCAACCATATGACCTAGTTTCAGCATGTAAATCACACCGATAGAAGCTGGTTGGTGGAATTTCTCCCCAGTACCACCATCGTAAAGATGAGTAGTTCCAAAAGGAGGCAAGCCCGCCTGATCCGTATAACTGGTAATCTCATCAAGAGTAGCTCCGTCAAAAATTGGAGTTGCAAATTTGCGTCCCAATTTCTTTCCAGCCCATCCCAATACCGTTTCGTAAATCTGACCGATGTTCATACGAGAGGGTACACCCAATGGGTTCAAAACAATGTCCATTGGAGTTCCATCCTCAAGGAATGGCATATCTTCTTCACGAACAATACGAGCAACAATACCTTTGTTACCATGACGTCCAGCCATTTTATCACCTACTTTGAGTTTCCTCTTTTTGGCAATGTATACTTTGGCTAGTTTAATAATACCAGAAGGCAACTCATCTCCTACAGAAATGGTAAACTTCTTACGTCTGTAAACCCCAGTGATGTCGTTTACTTTGATTTTGAAATTGTGAAGTAAGTTGGCGATAAGACCATTTTTCTCATCATCAGTTGTCCAAGATCCACCAACAATGCGAGTGTAATCATCAATGCTATTAAGTACCTTTTGAGTAAACTTAGTTCCCTTGGGAATAACCACCTCATTAAGGTCATTGGTGATTCCTTGACACGTTTTGCCAGCAACCAAAGTAGAGAGCTTTTCTAGGAATACCTGACGAACGTTCTCCATTTGCATGTTGAACTCTTTCTCTAGGATTTCCAATTCCTCCTTGTCTTTGATGCGTTGTTTCTTGTCCTTGATAGAACGAGCAAAAAGCTTCTTATTAATAACTACCCCATTTAGAGAAGGAGAAGCTTTTAAGGAAGCATCCTTAACATCCCCTGCTTTATCACCAAAAATGGCGCGAAGAAGTTTTTCTTCTGGCGAAGGATCTGATTCTCCTTTAGGAGTAATCTTACCGATCAAGATATCGCCTGGTTTAACTTCGGCTCCAATTCTAATGATTCCATTTTCATCTAGGTCCTTAGTGGCCTCTTCAGAAACGTTTGGAATATCAGCAGTTAATTCCTCTATACCTAGTTTGGTATCTCTTACCTCTAGGGTGTATTCGTCAATGTGAAGAGAGGTAAATACATCTTCTCTAACTACATTTTCTGAAATTACAATTGCATCCTCAAAGTTATATCCCTTCCAAGGCATGAAGGCAACGAGCATGTTTCTACCCAAGGCCAATTCCCCTTTTTCGGTTGCGTAACCTTCACATAGAACCTGACCTCTTTCTACCCTATCCCCTACTCTTACAGAAGGTTTTAGGTTGATAGTGGTTCCTTGATTGGTCTTGCGGAATTTAACGAGGTTGTATGATTTTACATCATCATCAAAGTTTACCAATTCTTCTTCTGCGGTACGATCGTATTTGATAGAAATTTGCTGAGCGTCAACCTTGACAACCTCACCATTTCCTTCTGCATTGATCAATACTCTAGAATCTTTAGCAACTTGTTGCTCTAGCCCAGTACCCACAATTGGTGATTCGGGTCTAAGCAAGGGAACCGCTTGACGCATCATGTTAGATCCCATCAAGGCGCGGTTTGCATCATCGTGCTCCAAAAATGGAATCAATGACGCAGATATTGAGGCAATCTGATTAGGAGCAACGTCCATAAAGTCAACCTCTTTGGGGTCAACTACAGGAAAATCACCTTCATCTCTTGCTTTAATCTTAGGATTTTCAAAGGCACCGTTCTTTTTGATAGGAGCGTTTGCCTGTGCAATTACCTTTTCTTCTTCCTCTTCGGCACTTAGGTAAATAGCATCCTTAGAAAGATCAACTTTTCCTCCATCAACTTTGCGGTAAGGAGTTTCAATGAACCCCATCTGATTCACTTTTGCGTAAACACAAAGTGATGAGATCAAACCAATGTTTGGTCCCTCAGGAGTTTCAATTGGACACAGTCTTCCGTAGTGTGTGTAGTGAACATCACGAACCTCAAAACCAGCACGCTCACGAGAGAGACCACCTGGTCCAAGAGCAGAAAGCCTGCGCTTGTGAGTGATTTCTGAAAGTGGGTTGGTCTGATCCATGAATTGAGATAACTGGTTAGTCCCAAAGAAAGAATTGATAACGGAAGACAAGGTCTTTGCGTTAATCAAATCAATAGGAGTAAATACCTCGTTGTCACGAACATTCATTCTCTCTCTAATCGTACGAGCCATACGGGCAAGACCTACAGAGAATTGGTTTGCTAATTGCTCTCCAACAGTCCTTACACGACGATTACTCAAGTGATCAATATCATCCACTTCAGCCTTAGAATTGATCAATTCTATTAGATATTTAATAATAGAAATGATGTCCGGCTTAGTCAACACTTGTGTATCTGCGTCTATGTCAAGACCTAATTTTTTGTTCAAACGGTAACGACCTACACCCCCAAGGTTGTAACGAGTCTCAGAGAAGAACAACTTGTCAATAATACCTCGCGCCGTCTCCTCGTCTGGCGGCTCAGCATTTCTTAATTGACGATAGATGTGCTCAACAGCCTCTTTTTCCGTATTGGTGGGGTCTTTTTGTAAAGTGTTGTGAATTATGGCGTAATCAGAAGCTTCTATATCTTGTTTGTGAAGAAGAATGGTAGCTACTTCTGCATCCAAAATCACCTCCAGGTGTTCTTTTTCTAAAACGGTGTCGCGGTCAAGAACCACTTCGTTTCTTTCTATAGAAACAACCTCACCTGTATCTTCATCTACAAAATCTTCTATCCAAGTCTTAAGCACACGAGCAGCCAAACGACGACCCATTACACGCTTAAGACCCGTCTTAGAAACCTTAACTTCTTCAGCAAGGTCAAAGATTTCGAGAATATCCTTGTCGCGTTCGTAACCAATAGAACGCAAGAGAGTCGTTACAGGTAACTTCTTTTTACGGTCAATATAGGCGTACATAACGCTATTAATATCGGTAGCAAATTCAATCCAAGAACCCTTGAATGGAATAATACGCGCGGAATATAATTTGGTTCCGTTGGCGTGGTAACTCTGACCAAAGAACACCCCTGGTGAACGGTGCAGCTGAGATACAATAACTCTCTCTGCTCCATTAATAACAAAGGTTCCTCGGGGAGACATATACGGTATTGTACCTAGGTATACATCCTGCACGATGGTTTCAAAATCCTCGTGCTCAGGATCTGTGCAGTACAATTTAAGTCTTGCTTTAAGGGGCACACTAAAGGTAAGCCCTCTCTCTATACACTCTTCTTCTGAATAGCGAGGAGGATCGATAAAGTAATCGATAAATTCCAATACGAATTGATTTCTCGCATCAGAGATTGGGAAGTTTTCTGCAAAGGTGTTATACAACGCCTCTTCAGATCTATCCTCAGGTTTGGTATCGATCTGGAAGAAGTCCCTGAACGATTTAAGCTGAAGATCCAAGAAATCTGGATATTCAGAGTTTACCAGCGTTGAGGCAAAATTAATCCTTTCGGTGGATGATTGAGCCGGGGAATTTGCCATAGCAATAAATCAAAAGTTAGTTTATACACAAAAGGGTTTAGGCCTAGGAACCGAGATTCCAAGACCTAAACCTTAAAAGGTGGACGAGAATGAATTATTTCACCTCAACCTCAGCACCAGCTTCTTCAAGCTGAGTCTTCAAAGCGGCAGCTTCGTCTTTTGAAACCGCTTCTTTGATAGCGCTAGGCGCATTGTCTACTTTTTCTTTAGCTTCTTTCAAGCCAAGTCCAGTCATTTCTTTAACAAGCTTAACTACAGCAAGTTTAGAACCACCAGCAGCTTTAAGAATCACGTCGAATTCAGTTTGGTCATCAGCAGAACCACCGTCTCCAGCAGGTCCAGCAGCTACAGCTACAGCAGCGGCAGCAGGCTCAATACCATGCTCCTCCTTCAAGTAACCAGCTAATTCATTTACTTCTTTTACTGTGAGATTAACTAGAGCATCTCCTAATTCTTTTACATCAGCCATTTTTCGTTGATTTTAAGATAAAATTTTGCAATTCAATATGGAAGCTTGAGTGCGTACTTTTAAATGGATTGGACTAACCGCGCTCTTCTAAAGCCTTTACTAAACCAGCAATCTTCTGGCCACCACCACCTTGAAGGGCGGAGATAACATTTTTAGCAGGAGATTGAAGTAAAGTAATTACGTCGCCAATCAATTCTTCTTTAGACTTAATTTGAGTCAGTGATTCCAATTGATCATCACCAACATAGATAGACTCCTCAATAAAGGCACCTTTGAGAATAGGCTTCTCTTGGTTCTTCTTGCGGAAATCTTTAATCAAACGAGCAGGTGCGTTGCCAGCTTCTGCAATCATAATGCTGGTGTTACCTACAAGTATGGGATAGAGTTCTTCAAAATCTTTTGAAGAGTTCTCCATAGCTTTCTTAAGCAGTGTATTCTTTACAACAGATACTTTGATTTGTTTGTTGAAAGCAGAACGACGAAGATTCGACGTTTCTACAGCATTCAAACCCGCGATATCTGCAATGTACACGGTATTAGATCCTTCAAGAAGTTGTGTTAACTCCTGGATGGCCTCATTTTTTTCTTCTCTTGTCATCTCTTAGTATTAAACAGATTTCGAATCTACAGCAATACCAGGACTCATAGTACTGGTCATATAAATGCTCTTCACATATGTACCCTTAGATGATGTCGGCTTGAGTTTCATCAAGGTCTTAAGCAATTCTTCGGCATTCTCGAAAATCTTATTCGCATCAAAAGAAACCTTACCTACTGAAGCATGGACAATACCGTAGCGATCTACTTTAAAGTCAATTTTCCCAGCTTTAACATCGGTTACTGCCTTGGCAACATCCATTGTTACAGTTCCGGTTTTAGGGTTAGGCATCAAACCACGCGGTCCCAAAACGCGACCAAGAGGACCAATCTTACCCATAACAGATGGCATGGTGATGATAACATCAACATCAGTCCAACCGTCTTTTATTTTTTGAATAAATTCATCTAAACCAACGAAGTCAGCACCGGCATCTTTAGCTTCTTGCTCCTTGTCGGGAGTAACCAAAGCCAAAACTTTAACGTCTTTACCCGTTCCATGCGGAAGAGTAACTACACCGCGAACCATTTGGTTTGCTTTACGAGGATCTACGCCAAGGCGTATTGCAAGATCAACTGAAGAGTCAAACTTGGTATAATTCACCTCTTTTACAAGAGCTGAAGCTTCCTCAAGAGAATATACTTTCTGTGCATCAATTTTTGCAGATGCCGCTTTCTGATTTTTTGTCAATTTTGCCATTTCTTAAAAATTTTGCAATTAAAAGGGTTTAGCACCAGTTACGTTAATACCCATAGAGCGGGCCGTACCAGCTACCATACTCATTGCAGATTCAATGGTAAAACAATTTAAATCAGGCATTTTATCTTCCGCAATAGCGCGCACTTGATCCCAAGAGACCTTTGCAACTTTAACACGGTTAGACTCAGCTGATCCGCTTTTCACTTTCGCTGCTTCCAAAAGCTGAATTGCTGCGGGTGGCGTTTTGATAACAAAATCGAAAGACTTGTCAGTATACACGTTTATAGAAACGGGAAGCACTTTTCCAGCCTTGTCTTGAGTTCTTGCATTAAACTGCTTACAGAACTCCATAATGTTAACTCCAGCAGCACCAAGAGCAGGCCCTACCGGTGGTGCCGGGTTTGCCGCTCCACCGCGAACTTGCAGCTTTACTACTTTACTTATTTCTTTAGCCATTACTTTTATTATTAAGTGATCGTTTATGGAGTAATTAAATGGAAGCTTTAATTACATACGAGCTCACATCACTTCAGTTTATCCGTCTTTTTCGACTTGCATATAGCTTAGCTCTAATGGAGTTTTTCTTCCGAAAATCTTAACCATTACTTCTAGCTTGCGTTTTTCTTCAATAATCTTTTCAATAGTTCCGTTAAAACCATTAAAGGGACCATCAATTACTTTTACTGTCTCACCTAATACGAAAGGTATATTTACTTGGTCAGCAGTTTCTATAAGTTCATCAACCTTACCGAGCATGCGTTTTACTTCTGCTTCTCTTAGGGGCACAGGATCTCCTCCTTTAGTTTCTCCTAGGAATCCAATAACTCCTGGGATATTCTTAATAGTGTGAACTACTTCTCCTGTTAAGACAGCTTCTACCATGATGTAACCTGGAAAGTAATTTCTTTCCTTAGAAACTTTCTTACCGTTTCTAATTTGGTACACCTTTTCAGTAGGTACGAGAACTTGTCCTAAGTAATCCGTCAAGCCCGAAAGCTCAATTTCATTCTCTATGTAGGATTTAACCTTGTTCTCTTGTCCGCTTACCGCGCGACATACAAACCATTTTTTTCCAGAATCAGCCATTCTATCTTAATATCTTATTTAAAGAGACTGTAAAGTGTTTCGAGTCCAAAAGATATACCGGTATCCATGGCCCAAATCACGAGAGAGAAAATAATAGATGCAACTACCACAAGAACAGAGCTCTTTTGAAGTGTGCTTAGTTGTGGCCAAGTTGCCTTGGTTACAAATTCCTCGTATGACTCCTGAAAATAATTTACAATTTTGCTCATCTTATCGTCTTTGCACGGGTTGAGAGGCTCGAACTCCCGACACCTGGTTTTGGAGACCAGTGCTCTACCAACTGAGCTAAACCCGTATTTGGAAACAAAGGCGTCCCGATTGCTCGGGACACCTTCTTAATCCAATTACTATTATTTCTGTTGATTACTCAACAATCTCTGTAACCTGTCCAGCACCTACTGTACGTCCACCTTCACGAATCGCAAAACGAAGACCTTTGTTGATTGCTACAGGAGCGATAAGCATTACGTTGATAGTAAGGTTATCACCTGGCATAACCATTTCTACTCCATCAGGAAGAGAAATCTCACCAGTAACATCTGTAGTTCTCAAGTAGAACTGAGGACGGTATTTATTGTGGAATGGAGTGTGACGTCCACCTTCTTCTTTCTTAAGGACATAAACCTCAGCCTTGAACTTAGTATGAGGAGTAATAGAACCTGGCTTACAGATTACCATACCACGACGGATATCTGATTTTTCAATTCCACGTAGAAGGATACCTACGTTATCACCAGCTTCGCCTCTATCCAAAATCTTACGGAACATTTCAACTCCTGTTACAGTAGAAGTCAATTTCTCATCACCGAATCCGATAATATCAACAGTGTCTCCTGTGTTAGCTACACCAGTCTCAATACGACCTGTTGCAACGGTTCCACGGCCTGTAATAGTAAATACATCTTCTATAGGCATCAAGAAAGGCTTGTCCTTATCGCGTTCTGGCTCTTGAATGTAATCATCAACAGCGTTCATAAGCTCCATGATAGAGTCTACCCATTTAGAATCTCCATTCAATCCACCAAGAGCAGATCCAGAAACTACAGGTGCGTTATCTCCATCGTAATCGTAGAAAGAAAGTAATTCACGTACTTCCATTTCTACTAGCTCTAGTAATTCTTCATCGTCAACCATGTCGACTTTGTTCAAGAATACTACGATGCGTGGAATACCTACCTGACGTCCTAATAGGATGTGCTCACGTGTTTGTGGCATGGGGCCGTCAGTAGCTGCAACTACCAAAATAGCTCCGTCCATCTGTGCAGCACCTGTTACCATGTTTTTTACATAGTCAGCGTGACCTGGACAGTCAACGTGTGCGTAGTGGCGGTTAGCCGTTTCATACTCAACGTGCGATGTGTTAATAGTAATACCACGTTCTTTCTCCTCTGGAGCGTTGTCAATAGAAGCGAAATCACGCTTTGCAGATAGACCCGCTTCAGCCAATACCGTAGTAATTGCTGCAGTTAAAGTTGTTTTACCGTGGTCTACGTGACCGATGGTACCAATGTTCAAGTGTGGTTTTGAACGTACAAAATTCTCCTTTGCCATGATCAGTTGTCTTTGTGTTGTTATTCACTAAAAAAAAAAAAGACTATACAACTTAGAGCCAATGACGGGATTTGAACCCGTGACCTCTTCCTTACCAAGGAAACGCTCTACCCCTGAGCTACACCGGCTTTTGGACGTAAGTCCTAATTGAGCGGAAGACGGGATTCGAACCCGCGACCCTCAGCTTGGAAGGCTGATGCTCTAGCCAGCTGAGCTACTTCCGCAATTTGAAAATATTGTTGCTTTCAACAGATATTCTCTGGCTATTTTTCTTGTGGGGAGAGCAGGATTCGAACCTGCGAAGGTAAAACCAGCAGATTTACAGTCTGCCCTCGTTGGCCGCTTGAGTATCTCCCCAATCCATATTTTCTAAGAACATTTGAGCCGGTAGAGGGACTCGAACCCACGACCTGCTGATTACAAATCAGCTGCTCTAGCCAGCTGAGCTATACCGGCGCATTTCCCAACTTAAGCATGCTGCTCGAAATTGGGACTGCAAATGTATAAAAGAAATGAACTTGTCAAAAAAAAAGTTTAGTTTTTTTATCCACTCGTTTTCTCGGCTAATAAAAAGCGTAGGAAACCAAGTGTAAGTATCCAATCCGATTTCTCTATAGAGGTATCATGTCAATGAGCTATCAGGTAGTGCCCTGCTGGGAAAGCGGTGGCAAAAATCGTCTTTTGTTAAGATACCAAACAAGCATTTTACAGTATTTATTTTCGAGGCAAAACTACCCTTTTGACATTCAGTCGGTTGCATATAAAAAGCCACTCATATGAGTGGCTTTAGTTGGATGCGTGGAGAATATTAAGCTCCTGCCAGCTTTTCTTTTCTCTTTTTAAGTTGCCTTCCTAAAACCAAGCTGGCTTGATCAGCTGCTTCTTCAAAAGACGTGCACTCCTTGGTGACTATTAAGTCATTTCCAGGAATGTTAAGTTTAACTTCTACTATCTTGTTTTCTTTGGAGTGATTGTTATCTAGCTTAAGATATACATCGGCATCAATAATCTTATCGTAAAAATGATCCAATTTATCCAACTTGCGCTGCATGAAATCTATTAGTTTTTGATCTGCGTTGAAGTTAACTGCTTGCACGTTCATTTTCATAATTCAATCGGATTGTGGCTTTTCTCCTCTAAGGTTAGCCTGATTATAAACTGATTTTATTTTCTCTATTGAGTTGTGAGTATAGATTTCAGTCGCAGATAAATTTGCGTGACCCAATAACTCTTTAATGGTGTTGAGCTCTGCTCCATTGTTTAGCAGGTGAGTGGCAAAGGTGTGACGCAACAAATGAGGACTCTTGACATCTATGCTCGTTGCCATACTAAGGTAAGAATTAACCCTCTCATAAACAAAGCTTGGAGAAATGGGATCACCATCTTCCTTTAGAAAAAAAGTACCGCGCTGATTACCATGTATTTGATTTCTTACTTTAACATAACTTTCTAATACTTGCAAAAGATTTGGGTGAACGGGGACCAGTCTTTCTTTTTTTCTCTTTCCGAGTACTTTGAGCTTGGCTCCTACTAGATCTACCCTATCCATAGTAAGGTCTATTATTTCTTGACGCCTCATCCCTGTGTAATAAAGAGTTGTCATCAGGGCATAGTCCAAAACCCCTGAATACTCTTTGGAGTACCATTTAGAGTTCAATACCATTTCAATTTCCTCTAAACGCAGGGCTTCTACAATACGATGAGGCTTTTTTAACCGAGAAATGGTTTTTAAGGGAGTGGTTTCAATCTCTCCTATTCGTCTTAAAAACTGAAAATAAGCGGTGAGACTGGAGATTTTTCTATTAATAGTGGTGGGAGCCAATCCTTGTTCTGCCATCCCCATAATCCAATCTCTAACACTGTGAGATGAAACCTTTTCGGGAGACCCTTCTTGATCTGTAGACTTCAAATAGGCACTAAACTGACTTACATCTCTCCGATAGGCTTCTACGGTATGCATAGAATACCTTCTTTCTGATTCTAGATAGGAAAGAAATGGTGTAAGTTCCAAACAGAGGTTGTTTTGATGATTTAGAATGGTTGCCTATGGAAATATAGGAACAAAAAAAACCACAACAAGATACAAATCTGTTGTGGCTTTATATAATATGAACAAACGAATTATTCTTCGTTGTTTCTCAATCGTTGAACGTATGCGGCTTTAATCACTTCACCTCTTCTTTTTACAGAATTCTTAGTGAATTGCTGACGACTCCTCAATTGACGAATCGTGCCCGTTCTATCAAACTTACGCTTATAACGCTTAAGTGCGCGTTCGATTGCTTCTCCTTCTTTAACTTGTACTACGAGCATTTAAAACACCTCCCTTCTTTAGTGGGGGCAAAAGTAACCACATTTTCTGATGTGACAAGTCTTACCTACATTTCTTTTAGTATATTTTTGGAAATCACAACTTTCTGAATCTCACTGGTTCCTTCTCCAATGGTGCACAACTTAGAGTCTCTGTAGAATTTCTCTACGGGGAAATCCTTTGTATAGCCATAACCTCCAAAAATTTGAACGGCCTCTAGAGAATTTTGAACAGCTACTTCACTGGACAAATACTTGGCTTCTGCCGAAATAGTGGTCACCGGAAGGCCGTTGTTTTTCAAATATGCAGCATGATAAGTAAGGAGCTCAGCAGCTTCTAAATCCGTAGCCATATCTGCTAATTTAAAAGCAATGGCTTGGAAGTTAGAAATGGGTTGGCCAAACTGCTCTCTTTCTTTAGAGTATTTGATAGCTGCATCCAATGCGCCATGTGCAATACCGAGGGAAAGAGCTGCAATAGAAATTCTACCTCCATCCAAGACCTTCATGGCCTGAATAAATCCGTCTCCTACTTTACCCAAAACATTATCTTCAGGTATTCTACAATCTTGGAAAATCATTTCGGCCGTTTCTGAGGCTCTCATTCCCAATTTGTTTTCCTTTTTACCTCCAGAAAAACCAGGAGTACCTCTTTCTACAACAAAGGCCGTGATCCCATGGCTATCCAAAAGTTCACCCGTACGAGCAAGAACAACAGCTATATCTCCAGATTTTCCATGGGTAATCCAGTTTTTTGCACCGTTAAGAACCCATTCATTACCATCCTTTTTGGCAACGCATTTCATTCTCATTGCATCAGAACCCGTGTTGGCTTCTGTAAGACCCCAAGCACCAATCCATTCTCCTGAAGCTAACTTTGGTAGCCACTTTTTCTTCTGGTCTTCAGAAGCAAACTGAAGAATGTGACCTGTACACAAGGAATTGTGAGCGGCCATAGAAAGACCCACACTAGGATCTACTCGAGAAAGCTCGACTATGGCAGTAACATACTCATCATAGGTAAGACCTGAACCTCCATATTCTTCGGGAACCAAAACACCAAGAAGACCAAGTTCACCTAGTTTTTTCATAGCCTCTACTGGAAAGGTCTGTGCCTCATCCCATTCCATAATATGAGGCTTTATATTTTGTTCACAAAAATCGCGCACGGTTTGGGCGATCATCTCTTGTGTTTCTGTCTTTCCAAAATGCATAGTCTTGTGTTTTGGTTTTGTATTTGAGAAGGCATTTACTCTATTGCTAAATAGGGTACAATTTTACGGAATTTTATTGAGCTTACTTCATTTAAATCTTCAATTTCAGAAAGGGAACTAAAGGGTCTAACCGCCTTTACAAAACCAAGAATTGCCTTGGCTTCTGCGTGATCTATGTAAGGATGAGAGACCAGCTCTTGATAAGAACAAGAATTTACAAGAATAGTTTCTACNGGACCTGCTACAAAATATCTAATCAAAAGCTGTNCTACGGTNGTAGAATCCAATCCATACACCTCATANAATTGNTTTTCTGAGGCAAATCCCCCCAACACATTCCTATACTTGATGANTCTCTCTGACAANACAGGACCAATNCCATAAACCTTCTGCAAGTCACTAGCCAGAGCAAGGTTAATGTTATATTCAGTTTTTTGATTATTCTGAGCTTTTACAACATTCACTGAGGTCTTATTCAAATTCGCAGGTTCTTTATCAGCTTTGCGAGTATTCAGCTCCTGCTTCTTTTCTTTTGACCCGAGATTCCTTTGCAAGGAAACCTCGTTGGCATTTGCGCTTTCTGCTGTTAAAGAATCAATGACCTTGGGCTCTCCTGGTTCCAAAACTTGAGAAATCACTTCCACTTCAAGGGAATGCGAATAGTGGTCAAGCCACAAAAAAACCATCCAAGAAAACAGTGCAAGACTCCAGACAATCCAGAGACCTTTGCGTTGAAACAAAAAAAACTTTTCGGGTTCAGGCATGGGCCTAAACTAAAGCTTCCCGCCGAGGCGGGAAGCTTTATAAATCATTGTATACGTTTGAAACCGTTTTCTATTTATCAGCAGACTGATCGCTGTTGGGCTTTGTGTAAAGCACCTTATAAAAGAAATATCCTGTTAGTAGAGTTACTATTACTTGAGTAACTACCATTGTGATTAATGCTGATGTGTTCATATAGATCCTTCTTTAAGACGCTTCTTGTAAGCAATGTAAACTAAAAAGCCTATTCCTACAAAGAGGATAGCTAATAATGAACGTCCGATGTTAGTATAAAGTTTTGTTTTTTGTAATTCTTTTGCGAGCACGGGATCTTGAGCATTATCAATTCTAGCGTTAAGTCCTGTATTGGCTAATTGAGCAATGATAGCAGAATTGTCAAACTCCCATCCATCTCCACTAAGTAAACTCGAAAATTCTCCTGCCCAATTTTGGAAATCAGATACTTTGATTTCTTTGGTGGTTAGATTAAATTCACCAAGCATGGCTTTTTCAAATTGAACCTGAGAAGAATAGGCCGTTCCAAAAGCATTAGAAGAAATACTCATTTTAGTTTTATCGGATTTTTCTCCCTTAAACTCAAAGCCTTTTTCTGAGAGGTAATTAACCACTTCTACCCTAGTATCTACATCCACTCCCTTTAAGTCTACCACCTTAATGATTCTTGGGGTGATCAAGGACCCTACAAATACAAATAGAAGTAAAGCAGGGGTGATGTATTTCATGATAAACTTAAAGATATGAGGAATCTTAAGGTCTGCACCTCTATTGATTTCTGCCCATCCCTTATCTATTCCAAATATCCAAGCAAATAAAATGGCCTCTATAAGGGCAAAGACCACAAGGGAAACGGTACCACCCCAATAATCATATTGATCAAAAATGGTTTGCTGCAGGGCCCCTCCCACGTAGGTATTTCCAAAAACGGTAGGTAATCCAAATAACAATATGATCAATCCAAAGGACCAAGCGGCCTTCTTGCGATTCCAATTAAACTCATCTTCTAAGAATCCAACCCAAGGAGTACCCATTGCCAAAGAGGAGGTGATTCCGGCAAAGAACAAAAGTCCAAACCAAAAGACACCTGCAAAGGTTGAGAGCAAGGGTCCCCATTTATCAAAGAGGTAAGGCATGGTTTGGAATGCCATTCCAAATCCTGCATTTTCTCTTACCCAATCAATTCCTAAATAACCTGCTGCGATAGGAATTACAATCATAGATCCTAAAACTACCTCAACAAATTCATTAGTAAAACCAGCAGACACAGCGTTTAATGCCACATCGTCTTTCATTTTTAAGTAAGATGCATAACAATGCACCGTTCCCATTCCCACGGAAAGGGTAAAGAATATTTGTCCTGCAGCTGCCAACCAAACCTTTGGATTGGCAAGGGAATCAAATTGTGGAGTCCACAAGAAATTAAAACCATCCCATGCATTGGCATCAGGGTGTTCTAAACTAGCTCCTGAATCTCCCAAAAAGAGTCCTTTTAGCGCCAAAAACGCACCAAAGATCAAAAGAAGAGGAACTCCAATTTTAGCAACCTTTTCTACTCCACCCAGTCCCTTAGAAAGAATCCAAGTATTTAATACCAAAACTACGAGGTAAAAAATAACGGCCTCAAAAGGAATACCTGTTGTGGATTGATCGAGCCTTAAATAGTCGAGAAAGAAATCGGCTACGCCTCCTTGAGAAAGGCCTCTAAAGGACCCTATAACAGAGTGATAAACATATGAAAGCGTCCAAGATTCTATGTAACAATAATAGGAAGCAACAGCAACATTGGTAAAAATCCCAAAGACCCCTATATACTTCCAAATCTTTCTCTTGTTCATGGAATCCATGATGAAAGGAGTAGAATGGTGACCTTTGTTGCCTCCAAATCTTCCCATTCCCCATTCCATCCACAAAAGAGGAATTCCCATAAGTACAAAACAAACAAGATAAGGGATGATAAAGGCTCCTCCTCCGTTTTGAACCGCCTGAACGGGAAAACGCAAAAAGTTACCTAAACCTACGGCATTTCCTGCCATGGCTAAAATCAGTCCGACCCTGGAACCCCAGGATTCGCTATTCGTGGTCATAGGTGCTAAATTTGGTGAGTCCCCCAAATATAACAGAATAATCGGGCCCTACTAAGGGATACTATACTTTCTTTTGGTCCTCAGACTGCTTGTCTATGATTTGTATACTCTCCACAAAACTCCGAGGAGAATATCCTAAAACCTCTATGGCTTTGTCAAGCACAAAACCCGTTACAGGAGGTCGTTTAGCCCTTTGATTGAGGGTTTTAGAAGAAACCTCAGCTATTAAAGATTTGTCAAAGGAAAAATGATCCGCTATTAAATGAACAATTTCTAAGATGGACAAGAAGTCTTTTCCGGAAATATTAAAAATCCCTGTCTCTCCTTTTTCTGCGATAAGCATACAACCATCCGCCAAGTCTTCTGCGAGAGTTGGGGTTCTAAATTGGTCATTGACCACAGAGATTTCTTGTCCTTTGCTCAAGGCGCCTTTTGCCCACAAAATAATGTTGGACCTTGACATCCCTTCGGCAATTCCAATAACCAATACCGTTCTTACAATGCTCCATGGGCATTGAGCCTTGCGAACCACACCTTCTGACAACCACTTTGATTTACCGTAATAACTAAGAGGATTGGGTCTGTCATCTTCTGAGTAAGGGCCCTCTTCTCCATCAAAAATAAAATCTGTAGAAAGGTGGATTAAATGAGCTCCAATCTTTTCTGATCCTTCAACTAGATACTTAACCGCTTCTACATTTAGCTCATCACACCCCATAGGATCATCTTCACAGACATCTACATTGGTCATGGCAGCCGTATTAATAACCACATCTGGACTGTACTCTGCAAG